>ERZ651776.190-NODE-190-length-90569-cov-15.640885_pt1 | contig 90569 bp, 88 predicted proteins | sample MGYA00514761_ERZ651776 | MGnify/ENA metagenome assembly ERZ651776 | reverse complement strand
TCCGGCAGGAGCTTGTCAAAACACGAGTTCTCAAATCGTTAATGTTACACCTCAAGACAATGCGGCTTTTACAACTGCAGATTTCTGTGAATCATCTGTAAATGTAATTTCAGGTGTTGCTTTACCAGGTGGAACATATGCAATAACAGCTCAAACAGGAGCTGCAACGATTGCTCTTAATACGGGTATTTTATCAGGCTATACTGCAGGCGATCAAATAACAATTGAGTACACAACTCCGGCAGGAGCTTGTCAAAACACGAGTTCTCAAATCGTTAATGTTACACCTCAAGACAATGCGGCTTTTACAACTGTAGATTTCTGTGAATCATCCGTAAACGTAATTTCAGGTGTTGCTTTACCAGGTGGAACATATGCAATAACAGCTCAAACAGGAACAGCATCCATTGACCTTAATACGGGTATTTTATCAGGCTACACTGCAGGAGATCAAATAACAATTGAGTACACAACTCCGGCAGGAGCTTGTCAAAATACAAGTACTCAAATAGTGACCGTAACCCCTTTACCAGTTTTAACTCTTAATAATCCAGCACCAGTTTGTTCACCAGCAACGGTTGACATTACAGCGGGCGCTATTTCAAGTACAGATGCTGGAACTATGCTTTATTATTCAGATATAGGAATGACGATAGCTGTTCCAGATGCAACAATAGTTGGCAATGGAACATACTATGTTGAGGTAACGAACAATGGATGTACATCAAATGGATCAGTGACTGTTATCGTTGTAACAACACCAGAGGTTTTTCCGCAACTAGAGGTTGTAGAGTGTGATTCATATGTATTGCCCATTATTACTGGGGCAGCACTTACTGGAGCTCAAAATTATTTTGACGCAACAGGCGGACCATTGTTAGCCAATGTTGTTACAGGACCTATTACTTCTTCCGCAACTCTTTTCATCTATGATGGATTGTCAGGTTGTTCAGATGAAGAAACACTCGTTATTACAATTAACCCATTACCATCAGTATCTCTTGTTGTTGGAGGAGGAACATATTGTGAGGGAGATGTTGTTTCAGACATATTAGTTGATGTAACTGGATCAGCAAACTGGAGTGTCGATTACACATTGGATGGAGCTGTTCAAAATGCAACGGGAGCAACAAGTCCTATTAATTTAGGAAATTCAGCCGGTGCGTATGTTGTTACGAATGTTATGGATGCAAATTGTCCAAACACTGTAACAGGATCCCAAACAATTGTTGTTAACCCTATTCCATCAGCACCATTAGCAGGTGCAGATTCAGAATACTGTTCAACAGTGGAACCTAATTTGATAACAGTATCAGGAGGACCTGGAACATTTACTTGGTATTCCGATGCGGGATTAACAACTATTTTAGGAACAGGAACGACATTAAACCCAAACCAAATAGAAGGTTTAACAACCTATTATGTTACCGAAACAGAATTTGGATGTGAAGGATTAGCCTCATCTATTTCAGTTACAATTAATAGTTGTGATGTAACTATACCAACAGCATTTACACCAGACGGCGATGGAATGAACGATGATTGGGAGATACTTGATATCGACAAAACTTATCCAAATAATATTGTTTATGTGTACAACAGATGGGGTGACTTATTGTTTACATCAGACCAAGGAAGCTACGATACAAATCGTTGGGATGGAAAATCCAATGGAGGCCTTCTTCCGGTTGGTTCATACTATTTCATAATAGAATACAATGATCCAGAAAATAATATGGAAAAAGGTGTTGTCTCAATAATATTGAATAAGTAATTCCTTTTTCTGGTATATATAAAAAGAATGAGTGAGAATGTAAATATAATTGCTGTTGAGATTCGAGAAATATATCAGAATCAATGTGATACTATTGCATTAACAAAAGAATCTAAAGTGTTATTATCCCACTTTGGCACATTCTCCCAAAATTTGGTAAGCAGTTTGTCCGAAAATGCAGAAAAATTATTATCCTCAAAAAACATCGAGAAAACTGTCGTTAAACGCGTTTTCTCGATAATGATCGAAGGCCTGCAGAATATTAGAATGCATGGAGAGATAGACGATACTGAACGTCAACTGGGGTTTGTAATTCTTTCTGAATCAAAATCTTTCATCAATATATCACTTGCGAATGTGATTGATCCTGACGATTTCTATAAAGTAGATAAGTATATTGAGAAAATTAATAACTACACAGAGCAGGAATTAAGAGATACATATATATCTGTACTTACCAACGACTTTTTGAGCCTTAAAGACGGATCAGGCCTTGGATTTATAACAACTCGACTAAAATCAGGTCAACCACTTAAGCACAGTTATTTTGCATTAGAAGGAGGTAAAATGCTATTTACATTTAAAATTAAGTTAACCAAGTAGTTTTAAGATGATTTGGTGTAAATCCAAATTATAACCAACTAAAATCAATCTGTTTTTATGTATTTTTGTTCAAGGATTAATCTATTATAATAGCATATATGAGTAAAAAGAAAAAAGTAAATATAGTTTATTCAACAAATCCAGATTATTCATATGATTTTGATGAGTCCAACGAAATTGAAACCCCTGAAAAGTCAAATCAAAACTTGTATGTATCGATTGATAGAAAACAACGAGCCGGTAAAGAAGTAACACTTATTGAGGGTTTTGAAGGTGGATTAGATGATTTGAAAGATCTAGCGAAATTATTAAAAAGCAAGTGTGGTGTAGGAGGAGCGGCAAAAGATGGAAAGATTTTAATACAAGGGAATCATAAGCAAAAGGTATATGATTTGTTGTTAAAGGAAGGTTATCGAGCTAAAAAGAAGGGTGGTAATTGAAAAAAAAGTGCCTGATCCTATACTAAAAAGTGAATTCAACCAATAAATTCGAAAGAAAAATAAATTGTATAAAACCAGGCATCTTAAACCTAAACCAAAAACAAACAAAGCTCCTTAGATGAGCTATGCACTAACAAGTAGTATGATGTGAAGTTACTGAATTGCCTAACTTAATATTGAATTAATATTTTAAGTGTATTAATTATTGATTGAACGTGTCATATAAATTGTAAGGTGACTTATTATATGATTAATCAGTTTAGCTCTAGGTATTATATCTTCAGGTTCCTACTTGAAATCTCAAAAGGATTTATAAAATTATCAAAGAGATAGAAAATATTTTATCTTTGTACCGATGGAAAAACAAGTCATTCTAAATTCAAAGCATTTTGAACTTACAATTAAACGACTTAGTTATCAATTAATCGAAAATCACAACGACTTTTCTAATACAGTTTTAATCGGTTTACAGCCGAGGGGGATTAACGTATTGACACGAATAAAATCACAATTAGAGGCTATTTTAAAAAAGGAAATCGTTTGTGGAGATCTTGACATTACTTTTTATCGCGATGATTTTAGACGACGCGAACAACCATTAATCCCTAGCGCAACAAACATTGACTTTGTTATTGAGAATAAAAATGTGGTTCTAATGGACGATGTCTTATACACAGGAAGAACAATTAGATCTGGGTTGGATGCACTTTTGGCATTCGGTCGACCAGTAAAAGTTGAACTCCTAACGATGATTGATCGAAGGTTTCAAAGAGATTTGCCGATTCAATCTGATTATACTGGACGAACAGTAGATACGTTAACTTCGGAGCGCGTATCTGTGGAATGGAAAGAAATAGAAGGCGAAGATAAGGTTGTACTTTATACCCCAGACGAGAATGAATAGTTTAAGTGTTGATGATTTGACAGGAATTAAGGACCTCACAAGGGCAGATATTGATTTAATTTTCAAAACAGCTGATGCATTCAAGGAAGTAATTAATAGACCGATTAAGAAAGTACCCTCTCTGAGAGATATTACGATTGCTAATTTGTTTTTTGAAAACTCCACTAGAACGAGACTTTCTTTCGAATTGGCCGAGAAAAGACTTTCAGCTGATGTCGTGAACTTCTCAGCAGCTAGTAGCTCTGTTAAAAAGGGTGAAACGCTTATTGATACTGTTAATAACATTCTTTCCATGAAAGTGGATATGGTGATAATGCGCCATCCAAATCCTGGAGCAGCGAAATTTTTATCAGAACGTATTGACGCCAAAGTTATTAATGCAGGTGATGGGACACATGAACATCCTACTCAGGCTTTATTGGATAGTTATTCTATTCGAGAACGACTTGGCGATGTAGCAGGTAAGAAAGTCGTAATCGTTGGAGATATCCTTCATTCTCGTGTGGCATTATCAAATATTTATTGCCTTCAAAAACTTGGGGCAGAGGTAATGGTTTGTGGACCTACAACGTTAATGCCGAGATATATTCATGAGTTGGGAGTTATTGTTGAACACGATCTCAAAAAAGCATTAGAATGGTGTGATGTGGCTAATATGTTAAGAATTCAATTGGAACGTCAAGAAATGAAGTATTTCCCTTCGCTTCGTGAATATTCAATGCAATACGGACTTACGAAAGACATATTAGACGGATTATCAAAAAAAATCATTGTAATGCATCCAGGGCCGATCAATAGAGGAGTTGAAATTACAAGTGATGTAGCGGATTCAAAGCAGGCAATTATTCTTCAACAGGTAGAAAATGGAGTGGCAATTAGAATGGCTGTAATTTATTTACTCGCTTCGCAGATAAAACGCTAATATTTTGTTATTTTTGAAAGAAACACCCGATGGATTTTATAGTTAGCCGAGAAAATACCACAGCAATTGTTAAAACCAATGTAGATAAATTGAACGCTTCAAATACTTCGGGATTAAAAGCGGAATTACTATTATTGAGTAAAAATAGTGTAAACAATATTGTTATTGACATGACTAAGACTAAATACTGTGATTCATCAGGGTTAAGTGCAATATTAGTTGCCAATAGAATGTGCCGAGATACGAATGGCAAATTTGTATTGTGTGGTTTGCAGTCTAACGTCATGAAAATGATTGAAATTGCACAGCTTGACAGAGTCTTGACCATCGTTTCAACAGAGATCGAAGCTATCTCTTCTATTGATTAGTGAGTTTTAAAGTTACAATATTAGGAAGCGGAGCCGCATTACCTTCACCAAAACGAAATTCTACAGCACAATTTCTCGAATGCCGAGGCAGAAGAATTTTAATTGATTGCGGAGAAGCTACTCAAATTCAATTAAGAAAATATAAAGTTAAATTTCAGAGAATTGATATAATATTAATCTCTCATTTACATGGAGATCATTATTTTGGATTAGTTGGACTCCTTAGTTCAATGCATCTGCTCGGACGAAAAAAGTCCATTCAAGTATACGGTCCACCCGAGCTCAAGAATATCATTGAATTGCAATTGAATTACGGAGGGTCTAAATTGGCATTTGATGTGGAGTTTCATCCCTTGGATATGAAAAAAAATGGAATTCTCTATGAAGATGATAAAATTGTCGTTACGCATTTCCCTCTCGCTCATAAAGTGGCTACAAATGGTTTTTTGATTCAAGAAAAAGAAAGAGAACGAACCTTATTGGTGGATAAATGCGAAAGAGATAATATTAGAATTGAACACTATCAATTTTTAAAAAGAGGGAAGAATGTAATAGGAGAGCAAGGGAAAGAAATTTCTTTTAAGAAATATACGTTGCGTCCAGATTCTCCCAAATCGTATGCCTTTTGTTCTGACACGAAATACAGCGAATCAATTCTGCCGTATATAAAAAAAGCGACCGTACTTTACCATGAGGCAACGTTTACGCAAGAAATGGAAGATAGAGCAAAAGCTACAATGCATTCTACCGCTAGACAAGCCGCAAAAATTGCTCAACTGGCTAATGTTGGCAGGTTGTTAATAGGACATATAAGCGCTCGCTATGAATCTGGAGTCCAACATAAATTAGAAGCTCGGGAAGTATTCGAGCATAGCTGTGTGGTTGAAGATGGTGATGTTGTAGAGATAAAATAATTTCTGTTACCAAGCAAATAACTTACGCGCCACCATTAGATTATTCACTTTTGTTTTTATCTCCTTAATTACAGCTTCATTTTCAATATTAGTGATAACCATATCAATAAGTTCTACAATTTTAGCCATCTCATTCTCTTTCATTCCTCTCGTTGTAATGGCAGATGTACCAATTCTAATCCCTGAAGTAATAAAAGGAGATTCCGTATCGAAAGGGACCATGTTTTTATTTACTGTAATATCGGCAAGTACAAGTGCATTCTCAGCATCTTTACCTGTCACGCCCTTAGAACGTAAATCGATAAGCATTGAATGATTGTCAGTGCCTCCAGAAATAATCGAATAACCTTTTGAAACGAAAGCTTTAGCCATTGCAGAGGCATTATTAATTACTTGTTTGGCGTACACCTTGTAATTATCAGTAAGTGCTTCTCCAAAAGCAACTGCTTTAGCGGCAATAACATGTTCTAGAGGTCCTCCTTGCGTACCTGGGAAAACAGCTGAATCTAACAATGCAGCCATTGACTTAGGATTACCATTCTTCCATTTCAATCCATAAGGGTTTGGAAAATTTTCACCAAGCATAATCACACCGCCACGAGGTCCCCGAAGAGTTTTATGCGTCGTTGTTGTAACGATATGGCAGTATTCCATAGGATTATTTAGTAAGCCTGCGGCAATAAGTCCTGCAGGATGTGAAATATCTGCCAATATTAATGCTTTAACGCTATCAGCAATTTTACGAATTCTTTTGTAATCCCAATCTCTCGAATAAGCTGAAGCGCCACAAATAATTAATTTTGGTTTTTCTTTCTTCGCAACTTCTTCCATCATGTCATAGTCAACTTGACCAGTTTCTTTATTGACACCATAAAAATAAGGGTCATAGAGTTTTCCTGAAAAATTGACTGGTGAACCATGTGTTAAATGTCCCCCATGCGAAAGATCAAACCCTAAAATTTTATCTCCTGGATTTAAACAAGCAAGTAATACTGCTGCATTTGCTTGAGCTCCTGAGTGGGGTTGTACATTTGCCCATTCAGCGCCAAAAAGTTGGCATAAACGATCGATTGCAATTGTTTCAATCTTATCAACTACTTCGCAACCGCCATAATACCTTTTATTTGGCAACCCTTCGGCATACTTATTTGTAAGAACGCTACCCATTGATTGCATAACCTCATCACTTACAAAGTTTTCAGAAGCAATAAGTTCTAGACCATTTAATTGCCGTTGTTTTTCTTCTTCAATAAGGTTGAAGATTGTTGGATCTTTAAGCATAATTGGGTTTAATAATTTCGGTTAAAAATTAATTTCAATCCGTCTCCTAGAGAGGTGTCAGGCTTGTAAGAAGTTAAGTTTATTAATTTCTTAGAACTACCAACTCTTCGTTCAACTTCATAAGCATCTCTCTTTTTAGGAGCTTCGGTGTATATGATTTCGGAAGTTGAATTTGTAATTTCTTTTATTTGTTCAGCTACATCGCTTATGCACCATTCAGCTTCATTAGCAATGTTGACAGTATGACACCCGCTTACTTTCATTAAACCAACACATGCCTCAACAGTGTCATCAATATATGTGAAATCTCTTGTCTGTTTTCCTGATCCGAAGACAGTAATTGGGTCATTTGCCATGGCTTGCTCAAAAAATAATGGAACAACCATTCTATTGTCTTGATTCCATCCGTACACATTGAAAAAACGAAGACAAACAACATCAATTCCTTTTTCTTCATGATGAGAGGCAAGATATATTTCGTTGTACCGTTTCGCCATCGCATAAGATGTTCTTGGGTCAACTAATACTTCTTCGGTCAGTAGGTTTTCAATCGTTGAATGGCTATAAATTCCGCTGGTAGAGGCATATAGTATTTTTTTTATATTGTTGATTTCTGCTGCATTTACTACATTTCGCGTACCAATAACTTCAACATCCATTGTTTCAACAGGATTATCAGCAACAATTTCAACTCCAAGAACAGCCGCTAAATGAAAAATCACATCACAGCCTTTTGAAGCGTTAACAACCGAGTCAAAATCTCGAACATCTGCTTTGTGGAATTCTATTTTTGAAAAGGTTTCTTTTTCTAATTTATTACCTCTAAGCAAAGAGTCTAAAACAACTAAGTCATGACCATCATCAACTAGCCTTTTGGTTAGATTACTCCCAATAAATCCAGCTCCTCCCGTGATAAGTATTTTCATAGTATTTGTTTGTTACAAATATGACTAAATATTTCTTATTAAACTCTTAAAATATTCATTTTTAAGATACGTTTTACACAACAGAGCCGATGAGAGATTTTATTGTCTCCTTTTTTGATAATTCCGTCACGTGAAATTTTTTCAAGCTTTAGGTGTCCAGACGCGTGATAAATTTCTCCTTTACCATTCAAAATTCCAACATGTGTAACGTTTCCTTTTGAATTTTCAAAGAAGGCCAAATCGTTTTCGATAGCTGCATTAAAATCAATTGTTTGACCAATTTTCACTTGCTGTGATGCGTCACGTGGTAATTGAAACCCATATAATTGAAATAGAACTTGTGTAAAGCCTGAACAGTCAATACCAAATGGTGTTTTCCCTCCCCATAAGTATGGTGTGTTAATATAATCATGAGCCAATTCGAGAAGTGTTGGCTTTAAAGTTGAAGGATTGTCAATAAAATGATACCTATCTTTTCCAAGTATGAACTCTCCATTTTCTACCGGAACAAATGAAGCTCTGCAGATTCTTTGAATTCCCATTGAAGTTTGAATTGTTCGTTCACGATCTTTAAGAAAGAATGAATTTGAGAATTGGCTTTTAGATTGTTCTTCCGTGATTTGAACAATCTGTTTACTGTCTATATAGCCAATGTATTGATCATTTTCAATTTTGACTTTTGCCCAAGTAGAATTTAATTCTAAAATCTCGACAAGTTCACCAAAAAGTAATTGAGTTACAATCTCTGAAGGATCTGAAGGATTAGTTCTTAAAGGTGCAATGCTAACTTTACAATACGCCTTTGTCATCATTTCTTTGGGAAATTTCGACTTGTGATTAAATTTTTTATTTGTTGAATATGCCGTTGATTATGGTAAACAACAAAAAGTAGTGCATCGCCTAATCGAAGTCGAACAATTTTTGAAATAGAAATCGGAATTTTGACTCTTTTGAGATTTACATTTTCAGACTTTCCAATTATTGTAAGTAATTCTTCCTGTTGAGTAATGAAGCTTTCAATTTCTTGGTCACTTACGATATTCGAGTCAAGTGAAGGATTATTTCCTTTGGGGGCGTTAAATTTTCTCTTAACGTTATTAAGACGACCTAATTTCATAGATTTCCATGCGGAACGACCTAGAGGAGAACTAATAAAAACTTCTTTGGTTGAGGTGAATCTCGTATTTTCAATTTTACGTGTAAATGTCGGGTGGTAATATTTCCCGTATTGATTTACATGAGTTAAAACTTGATTCACGCTCCAGACTCCTGGGTTAGGTACCCAATTCAATTGAAACTCACTCAGCTTTTTGGTCGCTTTGCGAATGTAATCGATGTTTTCTTGAGTAATATCGTTAACTGTTTGAAGTAGCTCTTTTGTTGTCATTTCTCCTGTAAAACGCTCATTTAAGAACGATAGGTAAATGTAGATAAATCAAATGAATAAAGGAGTTATTTAACTAAAGTTTAACGAGTGTTTGTAAATGGAGTTCTTTTGGATTTATCTGCAAGTTTTATTAAATGCTTAACTAAGCTTCGTTTTAATCTCTTTTTTTTCTAAGAATCTCCTATAACATAAAAGGTATTATGCTGTAATAAAAAAAAAATGCCCTGAATTATCAGAGCATTTTTTTAATGTAATGGTTTATTTGATTTACTTATTATTCAATCACTATACGCTTCGTAATCTTTTGAGTATCCAAATCGATAGTACAATGGTATATACCAGGACTTACATTTAAGTTATTTAATTCTATGGAATTTTGATCAATTTCTTCCAGTGAATAAACCTGTGTACCATCTGCAGCGTAAATGCTTATGGAATTAATTAATTCATCTTTTACAGTTATTCTTAGATTATCTGAAGTTGGATTTGGATATATCTCTATCACATTTTCAGCACCAAGTTCTTCAAGATTAGCTTGACCATCAAGGTTTGTCGCTCTAAAAATTCTTCTACAGAAATAACCTAAAGTAGTATCAATGTATGCCATTGCTTTTGCTGGACTCATGTCTGGGTTTGTCAATAATGCATCATTTGAGACTTGAGTTCCTGTTCCAGCAGCTAAGCCTAATACATTTACTGCAATAAACTCAACAAAAGCAGGATCCCAAGAATCCCATGGAGATGCTTCACCCGGATTTCCTGTTAAATATGGAAATACATTATCAACAGGTGCTCCTACTACAGTACCCCCAAAATCCATCATTCCAACTGCTGTTCCAGATGCTGCTTGTGCAGCTAAAGTATAAGGATCACTTCCCGCATTTACGGCCCACAATACATCATTATTTCCGAGCAGATTTGCTTTTTCTATTACATCATAAGAACCACTAATTTCTGTTGTTATTAACCCTGCAGAAGGAACAGAAACATTACCTGTTGTGTATATGGCAACAGGGTCAGTTGGACAATGAACAGCACACATTGGAATTTCACCAGCTTCTAACCAGCTCAAATCTCCAATTCCACCACCCATACTACATACCATATGAACATCATTAGAATAACCAGGAGTATTTACCATATTCATTGCTCCTCCGTATCCATCCCAATCTCCAATCTCGGTAGTATCTATAAGAGGAGTTACAGCTCCTGTAGTTGGATCAACATCTAAAAACTTTGGAAGTGTTATCTCTTCATATTTATTAACTGTTGCATAACCTAGAGCTACCCAACCGCCAGAACCTTGTCCAGAAAGAATGATTCTTGATGTATCAATTCCATATGTGTTCCCATTTTCATAGTCTTTCCTGAAAAAACGAACCGCACTTTTAGTATCCTGAATTGCACGGTAAACAGCTTTCATTAAACTAGCTCCTTTCAATGCTTGAGTTGCAGCAGCAGGGTTCCATCCTAATCGGTATTCAAGATTTGCCACTACATAACCACGCTTTGCATAACTTTCACAAATCGCTGTTGTAGCTTCATCTTGACGCCTACCAGTAGGGTTTCCGTTGTATATAATTGGTGCAAACGTACCCGTATGCAATACGATCACCAAAGGTCTTTCCGTTTCCGTATCAGTCAGTGGCTGGTATAAATCAAATTCTAATGCCGGAATATCAGCAACTCCGTCACCATCAATATCAGTTCCTGTTGGAATAAAAGGAACTCCCTGACTTGCTGCTAATACAGAAAAGTTCATTCCGTAACCGATGTTGTTATCAACGGTGAAATCTGTAAAGACTTCATCAACGTATCTTACTTGGGCATATGAGCTTCCAAGAATAGCTATACAGCTTAAAAAAGGTAAAATTATTTTTTTCATGTTATAAGTTTTTCGTTAAGGTAGTAAATAATTAGATAAGTAAAGCCTAATTAGCTTTTTTATCTTTCCAATTAAAGGATAAAGAGGTATAAATCATTCTTCCAATAAAAGGCCCACCATAGACTTGTAGAGTATTATTGTTCAGTAAATTAGAGGCCCCAATTTTGATCGTAAGGTTCGCTTTTTCAATCTTCTTGTTAATCTGAGCGTCAAGTAAACCATAAGAAGGAACACTACCTGTAAATTGAGGTGAACCCTCATAAATAAAACCTTCTATCCATTTATAATTCACGTTAAAGCCAAAACCTTTCATCCGCTTAATGCTAAAATCTCTCCCTCTAAATCCTATATTGAACTTGTGTTCTGGAGTATTGTAAGATGGAATAATAGGATCGCTAGACTCCTTATTCAGAACATTCCATGAATAATTTCCATTAATTGCATAATGATCACCTAGATAATAGTTTAATCCAATTGTTGCGCCTTGGGTTGTAATCGTTTCTTTTGAATTTGTTGCAATACGGTACACATCATTAATAGTTGGAGGACCTAGAGGATTAAGGCTAATATCTGCACCATTAGTATAACCTATAAAGTTGGTGTAAAAATTAAAGTAATAATTCATGTCCAAATAAAGGTTATCAAATAATACTGCTCTATATCCCAATTCGATAGACTTTACTTTTTCAGGTGCAATTGGGTCTAAATTAAAGTAGGACAGAGCATCTGGGTTTTGTGTATTGAAGTTAATAATTAAAGATTCAATAGTAACCAATGAGTCATAGCCACTAATGTTACCCACAAGCTTTGCACGACCTACATTGTAGTACATATACTGATTTAATAGAGTTGGATTTCTTATAGCTGAAGTCACAGTAGCTCTGAGTGTATGCTTTTTGCTAGGTTGCCAAATAAGTGACGCTGCAGGAGAAGGTAAATAATCAAAATTTTGATTCTTATCAAGACGCATGGTCGCTTTAAGAATGAGTTTATCCTCTAAAAAGCGTTTTTCAATACCTGCATAAACTCCAAATTCTTTGTTAATAATTCGGATTCCTCCTGTATCACTAAACAAAGCACCTTCAGATCTCGGTGTGTATATTCGTCCGTTTGCACCTAAGGTAAACTTGGCAAATTCTGTCTCAAATATCTTTTCACCGTGAACATGATAAAGTGCAGATTTGTCTTGAATTCTAGAACCTCCCTCTAAAAAAGAGGTCTTCCTAGTAATCTCAGTCAGTAAAGAATCAAAACGAGCAGTACCTGGCTCAAAATAAGCCTTTCCCCCGTCGTAATTTTCAAACCCTTCGTTTGCGAATGCTTCCGCATCATCGTGCCAGGCTGTCATTAAACCAGGATTCGCAGCAACAACAGAATCAATTGCTCCAATATCGAATGTTGTTCCAAGCTGTGGTACCCAGGCTACATTAGGATCTAAAGCACGGACCTGATCTACGACATTATTCGTCCAATAGTCTCTATAACGTTTATCCCAGTCCGAATCAATAGATGCTGCATCTTGCATTAAAAAAGCGGTCAATACAGCGTCATATGAATTCCCGGCATCTTCATTTGTTGCGTAAGCACGAATAAAAAAATCGTCTTTTTTACGAAGTTCTAATCGATTTTGAAAAAATACAATGTCTTTTAAACTAAACCTGTTATCCCCTTGATATACAGTTGTTCCCGTGCCTAAATTCGAAGCATAGACAAGCTCGACATCCTCAGTAAATAGATAATGAAAAGCAGCCGATGCCTTTAAATTTTTTGTGTCGTAATCTACAATATCTTTTTCCCAGTAACCTGTTCGATGCCATCGACCCAGTCCAGGTGACTGAATCTTAGAATTAATATCTAATGCGTTATTAATGGTTGGAGACAAGTTTTCATCTCCATATCTATTGACTGCATCATAGCCTCCAACATTATTTTGGTCAGTGTCAAGTCCCTCTACAGAATTTGCATTATCAGCAACCCAATCATCCGCAGATAAATAAGAAAAATTAAGCTTGAAAGCGAACTTATCTTTACCTTCCTTATTTTGAAAAGCTTTAGCATAGCGAACAGCATATTCATTTAAGAATCTTTCTCCTCCTTTCACGGAAGCGCTAAATCCCTGAAATTTAAAGGGGCTTTTTGTGTACATGCTAATAACGCCATTAAATGCATTTGGACCATAAAATGCGGAGCTTGCACCAGAAACAACTTCAACCTTTACCAAATCGAGCTCTGAGGCACCTAAAAAGTTACCTAAAGCAAAATTTAATCCTGGGGATGCATTATCAACCCCATCTATAATCTGTAAGGTTCTTACTGGAGAAGTACTATTGAACCCCCTGGTGTTTATGACTTTAAAGCCTAAGCTTGCCGATGTTAAATCAACCCCTTTCATATGGCTTAGCCCTTCATAGAAATCTGTTGAAGGCGTTTCTTGAATTTCTGAAAGAGACATCGTTTCTATTGAAAGCGCAGATTCTTTTTCTTTGTCGCTGGCAAAACTTCTTATGTTTACTTCACCAAGATTCAATGTACTACTTTTTAATCGTATCGATAAATTATTAGATTCAGATGTTACCTCAGTGATCAACTCCTCATATCCGTAATATGAAGTAATAAGTACAATAGGATATTCTTGATCAATCGTTATTGTAAAGTAACCGTTTTCATCTGAAAACGCACCAATATTAAAATTCTTGACTTTAACCTTGGCATTTTCGATTGGTAAATCACTATAATCGTCTACAACAGTTCCAGAAATAGTCAATTGGCTGAACAACCCCTTATCATAATTTGGAACAATTTTTTTCGTTGGGGTAAGGCCATCAATCCCAATACTTTGCGTGTCTAATTGAGCATTAGAAAAGAGTGGGAGAATTAAATATAATAGTATTATTAAATGCCTCATATGTTTTATTATCACTAACGAATAAAGCTAAATGCTGTTGCGTTCGAATAAAGATAATATTAATTTCGAATTAAGGACTTACGAGTTTTAATTAAGGTAATATAGGCAATATTATATGTTATTGTTTAATGTTTGAAAAACCACCATCGACATGAAGAACTTGACCTGTCACCCATGATGATTTTTGAGACAACAAATAAACAGCAGCTTCTGCAATGTCTTTTGCTTCGCCTACCTTCTTTAAAGGGTTTTTTTCAGATTGCAGGCTTAACTTTTCAGGTGTGTTTAAAAATTTCTGTGACAAATTCGTATTTGTTAAGGATGGAGCAACCGCGTTTACCCTAATTGTTGGAGACAATTCTGCTGCCAAAGATCTAGTTAATCCTTCAATAGCACCTTTAGAAATAGCAACTTGTGAGTGGAAGCTAAACCCATATTGAACTGCAATAGTTGAAAAGAGTACAATTGATGCATCTTGACTTTTTTTAATTTTTGGCAATAGTTGTTTTATAATTTTTGTTGCACCTAGAACTTGCAGTTTAAAATCCTCAATAAAATCTTCATCTGTGAAGCGATGAAATGGCTTTAAATTGATACTGCCGGGACAATATGCTAGTCCATGAATTTGTTCAGGCAAATCATCAAGGTTGAGGGTGTCTGTTTTTACATCAAATTTTATAAAACTTACATTTGCCCGATCTTGGACTATATTGTTATTGTAAGTAGAAAACACATTAGCTCCCTGTCCCTCAAGTATACTCACTAATTCTTTACCAATTCCTGACGAACCACCAATTATTATATAGTTTCTCATGTTTTTATATTTTATTTATTTAACGTTTTTCGGCTGTAAACACTAATAAAGCTTCTTGTTACGAAAGGTTTATAAAAATTTCATTCTCTTTATGTAATAGTGATTATTCTATTACGTAACAAGAGTCAATCCTTTGCTTTATCATATTGCTTATTCTTTTGTTGAGTTGAGAAGATAGGCTTAAATATTCTTTGAATTCCTCAAGAGAAAGAAGTCCTAAAATTAAACCACGCAACTCAGTTTTAATGGGTGTATTAGATTTAAATAATTTATGTGTTAAATCCATTTTTTGAGTATTATTGAGTTCATTCATCTTCACTTTATTCTTTTTTAGATAATGTTTAAAGTAGCTCAATATAAGGTCGTGTTGAAGCTTGATAATTGGCCTAAGAACTTCATTTTGAAATTTTTCTTCTGCACTGAAATTCTCTATTTTAATAATACTCGGAATTTCTTGTCGAATTAGTTTCTTAAGATCTGTCATTCTAATTTTTTATTTCTTTCCAAACTTTTTCGCTATTCAGCTTGAATGAACCTAGATGTTTTCTTCTCCAAGTGGTTGGAGGAACTAATGATAAGAAATTGTCATCTCTATTATCCTTCGCGTACAAATGATAGACTTCTCCAATGATTGGCTCAAACTCATATTTTGCGTTGTATAATAATTCATTGATCTTGTATGCCTCTAAAAGTAATTGATATTCATCTTTAATCCCTTCAACTTTACTTTTTAGAACATGGTTAAAACTATTTATTCCTTGGCTTTTCCATATTGAAAGATTGTTTGTACTAATACTTGGGGCTCCGATATTAGTTCCATAGGGTAATAAATTGGCGTTGTAAGATTGTTTTTCTTTGTCGAAGACTACATTGTCTGGGTGTTTCTTTCGATTAAAGTTGGGGAGGTCTTCTTTTCTAGCGTAAGGGATATTGGCCATTTTTTTTACAGATGAATATTGATTTAAACCTGTAACACAAATATCATTTGCTTTTTCTAAATCCAATTGTCCATCTTCTTCTATGAGCTCTTCGTTAGTGTCAATGAATTGAACTTCCCCAACAATAAGTCGACAATGACTTTCTTTTATTTCTATATCATCGATTAATTTCAATCCTATCTTAATTGAACTTTCAGAAACGAAAGGAGCATGGAAGTTTTCAGTATATTCTTCGCTGAGATTACAAAAATCAAATTCAGATTGATCGGCTGTGAATTTGGTAGAGGTAAAATGTGCTTGTTCAAAGAATGATTTGTGCACATGATTGATCGTGTAATAATTAGTCTCTATAATGTTTCTATATGTGTCCCTAGGCACTGTGAGTGGCCTCATAATAAAACCAATACGAGCAGGTTCAGAGCTAATGTGAATTATGGAATTGAAGATGGCCAAATTTGTACTTCCAGCTTTGTCTTTTGTCCCAATTAGATGTACACCCTTGTATCCAGATAAAGAGTTGATAAATTTTAATCTGTATTTAGTATCCCAAGAATAGATTTCTTCCTTTTTAACTATCATGAAAAACATTATTATTACAGTAACTTTTTTTTGTTAAAGAAATATAGGCCAATTTGATTTATTTAAGTTTAAATTCCGATAGAGGTGATTTGACAAACCAGAACAATAAATCGAAATTAATTGGAAGAAGTTTTATCATCGTCAACTTGAGTTTCAGTATTCAGAGTTGTAGAATTTACTTTTTTTTGAATATTGTGCTGTTTCCATATCATTTTCAAAAGGAACGACATGTAGCATGCGAAAATACAGAATCCGACGATAAAAAGTGTTAAGTTCTCCATAGCTAGTCGTTTTTTACAAGTCTGATGAATATTGCAAGCGACAAAATAGACGGTACCCAAATTCCAACAAACATTCCTTCATCTTTTTGACCATTAAACCATAGGGATACAGATAGAAGGAAACTAATAAAGGCGAGTAAGACTGGGTAATATTTTTCTAGAAACTTCATAATGTTTTTTTTTTTAATGTTTAAGGTCTCCTAAAGTAATCAAAGAACTTGAATTGTATTCGTTCTTATTAGGTTATTGCTTTTTACGTTGATTTCCCCGCTCATTTGAAAAGATGCACCATATTTATACTCTAATTTCAAGGTCATCTTTTTGAGAAGTAAAAACTTATAAAGCTTCAAATAATTTAAAGCCACTTCGTAAAATGGATAATCTCCTCGACTTTATTTTTGGGCGTGAATGACATTGCTATTAATCCAGATACGCTCATTACGATAGTGTTAATTGATTTCATACTTAGTAGTTTTCTTAATGGATATTTCTATAATTAGTTATCTTGTTAAACAAATGTAATGATAATGTTTAACTAAAACTAATAAAAGTTAAACAAAATAGTTTTATTACTAGCTAAGAGTGAATATTTGATGACTTAAAATTAAGCGAGAGTGCATTTATTTTTGTTTTTTTCAGAAGATTAGAGTCGTCGCAATGTAACGTGGAAGAGCTGTTTATAATAGAAAGCGGAAGATGTAACATATCAATCGATGAGGTTATTATGGTTCGGGTAAATGAAAAATCTACGCCTGAATTAATTTCTGACACTCGATCTTACTGTATATAACATGAATTAGCAGAAATATATTGGTCAGAAAATATGAAACATACTATATTAAGTCCATTCTATCTTCAGCTCCAAGGTAAAATCGATCGATATCATCGGTCAATGAAAAAAAATGGACAGTATCATAATTATGAAAGACACCATGGGTCACTTTAAAGTAAAAGCTAGCATAAATGGGACATGGAGCAGTTATAAGAGGGTGAAATAAAACGTTGAAAACAAGATAATAAAACAATCAAAATTTTAAACTAATTAGCAAAAGTATCTATTAGTATGTGAGTGAAGAAGCCTATTTTATTTGGCTACATACACATGTCGAAAACTTAATTAAGCACTTGTGAAGCATTTATTTACTCACAATCGCATTAGGAAGAAAATGTTAAACGATAGGAAAGTCTATTTAGAATTGTGGGGGAAATTGTGATTTCTTTGATATGTATGAATGCTAACAGAACTGATTTAGTTTGGAGATGCAAAATCAACTTGTTATTTCAGTTCATCATACGATAGATCTTTATATTGGGATTAAAGAATTCCAAGGTCAAGAAATTAGCGCGTTAATGGATTAATGCAAACGAAATTATACAATTATGAAAAGTCAATCCACGGAACAAATGATAGAGTTTCTGAAAAGAGCTCAGAGAATTGCTGAAATTGGCAGTTGGGATTGGAATATTGTGGATAACACTGAGCATTGGTCTGATGAACAATTCAGAATATTTGGATATGAGCCATTAAGTGTAAAGCCAACTCATCAATTATTTATTGATTCGATTCATAAAGATGATAAAGTAAGGGTTGTTAAAGCCATAGATGATATTTTGTCCGATGACACACCTTTTGATTTGGAGCTAAGAATTCATTGCAATGAAGGACAATTAAAATGGATTCACTCACAAGGTTCTGTTTACCGTGATGATAAAGGAGACCCTATTAGAATGTTAGGAACAATGCAGGATATTACCACTAGAAAGATAACTGCGAGCCAATTGAGTGAATCTGATCAAAACCCAGAGCTCTCAGATACTATATTAAAAAATATTGGGAACTTTATTTTAGCCGCAAATTCAAAGGGCGATATATTTTATGTCAGTAATTCCATTTCTGAAAAATTGGGTTTTACGCAGGAGGAAATTTTGGACAACAACTTGTTCATTAATACGGATAGAACATCGCGAGAGATTCTGGAAAAAAGAACCTATATAAAAAATGTGATAAAAGGAAGGGTGCTAATTGTTGAACCCTACGAAAGTTGGATTACGGATAAGAATGACCAAGAGCATTGTATTCTATGGCGTGATACAATTGCGCCTGGGAAAGTTTTAATCAGTATCGGAACTGATATAACTGAGCGCAAGGAAGCTGAAAAAATTATTAAGGAGAGTGAACAATTGAAAAATGGAGTTCTTTCTTCGCTGTCCACTCATATTGGGGTGTTGGATTCTGATGGTGTTGTTTTTGCAACTAACGAAGCTTGGGATAGATACTCTGAAACTATAAAACAGAATAAAACGACTAGACCAAAGAAAGGTGAGAATTATTTGCTTAAAATCAAAGCATCTATGGAAACTGACAAATCTTCCATTCCTATATACAATGGGATTATTACGGTGATGGAGAGAAAGGAAAAATACTTTTATGCCGATTATCAATCTAGTGAGGGTCAAGGAGAAAAGTGGTTCACGTTGAGAGTTACCCCTTTTGGAAATGGAACAGGGGTAGTGATAACACATACTGACATTACGGACAGAGTTACTGCGAATAGCGCCTTAAAAGCAAGTGAACAGAAGTTTCGGCAACTAACTGAATCTATTCAAGAAGCTTTCTGGCTTACCGATTGGGAAACAAAAGAAGCGATTTATGTCAATCCTGCCTATGAAACTATTTATGGGCATTCACATCCTAATGTACTCAATGATATGAATTGGGCAGCTTATATTCATGTAGAGGATAAAAAATGGGTTGCAGAAGAGTATAGAACCAAGGCAGAATCTGGAAACTATGATGTTGAATTTAGAATTATAGATCCAAGTGGTGAAACACGATGGATTCATGAAAGAGCATTTCCAATTAAAGAAAATGATAAAGTTCTAAGAATGGCGGGCTACTCTTCGGACATAACCGATAGAAGAAATGCTCAGAATGAGCTTACTAAAAGCGAAGAGCAGTATCGATTATTGTTTGAGAGAAATTTATCTGGGGTCTATAGAGCTTCGATTGATAATGTGATTATTGAGTGTAATGACTCTTTTGCAAAAATTATTGGATTCAAGTCAAGAGAGGAAGTGCTTGAGAAAAATATAGGCTTATTATATGAACACGTTGATGCCCATGATTTTTATAAAAAGCTCGCAATAAATGGTGGAAATCTAACCGGTTTCGAAAGTCAATTATTATTAAATGATGGTCGCACAATTCGTGTATTGGAAAACGCCTCGATAGTTAAAGAGAATGGAAAAGAGGCCTTCATGGAAGGAACTATAATTGACATTACAAAACTCAAAGATGCTGAAGTTCAAATTGAAGCTTGGGCCCGTATTCCCGAAGAGAACCCTAATCCGGTTTTGAGAATCGATAGCAGTAATCAGGTGATTTTTGTGAATCAAGCAGGTTCCAAATTGATAAAACATATCACACTTGACTCGGATAAGTTAATTCCGTTTTATAGCGATACTGTAAAGAAGGCAATAAGTCTCAATAAAATAGTTGAGATTGAGAAAAAGATAGGCGATAATTTTTACTCCTTCTCAATTCGCCCAGTTAAAGAGCATAATTATGTAAACATCTATGGTAGGGATATTACGCAACGTACGAGGATTGATTTAATTCGAGAAGTTACGTTTACTATATCTCGGAAAGCAAGCTCTAAAATTCGAAGTATAAACTCCTTGTCAAGAATAATTCATAATGAATTGGCGAAAGTTATTCCTGCTAAAAGCTTATATCTAGCTCTTTATGACAAAAATACAAATGGAATCACTTTTCCCTATTACAAGGATGAGAATGTTGAGGAATGCAATGCTAAAATTTATGTAGATAGAGAGTTTGGTCAAGGTTTAACAGAACAAGTGCTCATTTCAAAAAAACCTATGTTGATAAAAGGGCATGACATTCTGAATTCTATAGAAGGAAGAACCCAAGACTACGATGAAATACCTAAAAGTTGGATTGGAGTTCCGCTCATACAGGATGAAGAGGTTTTTGGAGTTTTGGCGCTTCAGTCATATGATGATGAGCGTGCATACACAGAAGAATCTGTTGAATTTCTTGGGTTTGTAGCTCGACAATTAGCAGGTTTGATCGAAAGAGTGAATTCCACTGCGCTGATTCTGAAACAACAGAAAGACCTTAATTCTGAAAAGGAAAAATTGAAAGACCAAAGAGATTTAGCTTTGCAATATCAATCTATGCTATTGAGTTCTCAGCTTAATCCTCACTTTATCTTTAACTCATTAAACTCAATTCAGTATTTTATTCTGGACAAAGATCCTGTACCAGCCTTGAACTTCCTGTCGGACTTCTCTTCATTGATGAGATCTGTACTGAACAACTCGGCACAGAAGTATATTACACTGACAGAAGAAATTACTTTTCTTGAAATGTATCTAAATCTTGAATTGACGAGGTATTCTGATAAATTTCGATATGAAATAATTATTAGTGAAGATGTGGATACAGATGAGATTTTGATACCACCGATGTTACTTCAACCGTTCATTGAAAATACGGTCATCCATGGAGTGGGTAACCTTGTGAAGGATGGCTTGATTACAATAGCATTAGATATGAAAAATGAGAAAGTAGAATGTGTCATCACTGACAACGGAGTGGGCAGAGAAGAGGCAGCACGTCTAAAGGTTATGCGAAAAGGAGATTCATCGAAATCCTGGAGTACAGATATTAATAGTAGTAGACTTGAAATATTAAATCGACTTGAAGGCAATCAGTACTCAGCTAAGGTTAATGATCGAACCAACCAAGAAGGAAAATCTATTGGTACTCAGGTGATCGTGACAATCCCAATTTCTCAAGATGAATAAATCGTGACTACTTCAGTTTTTTTTGTAATGAACGGCATAAATCTTTGGATAAACCAGTAGTTTTTTGGATTGAATACTGAAATCTTTTCACTTTCATAACCTTACTCTACTCCCCAATGAATAAATGCGTTGTAGGTAGGTTTTCCGTCTCCTTGATGATGTCCCAAACATCAGATCCAGTGCTTGATTATAGAGCTATAGAAATCCCGTATGGTTTTTCATTATGAGATTTAGCAGTATACCTTCTAAAAATGACGTAACTAATTTAAGTTAAAACCGTATAGAGTAAAAATAAGCCGATAATATGATTCCTTTGAATATGCGCTTATGTTGAAGTAAAAGTAGAATTACAACTAGCTAATTAACGTAAAAATAGTTATTTATGAACAAGTTAACATGTATTATTGTGGATGATGAGCCACAAAATCAAAAGGTATTAGAAATAATGATCGATCAATTTTGCCCGGATGTTGAGGTATTAGCAAAAGCAAGTTCGGTCTCTGAAGCAGTTGAGCTCATTTCGAAACATTCACCCAATATTGTCTTTTTAGATGTTGAAATGCCTAATGGCAATGGATTTACACTCTTTGAGAAAATTCCGGACCCTAATTTTTTCGTTATTTTCACTACAGCACATGCTGATTATGCTATTAAGGCTATTAAGTTTGCTGCTCTTGATTATCTTTTGAAACCCATAAGCTTAAATGAATTGAGGACATCCGTACATGCTGCTAGTTTAAAAATGTCAGAAAATGTCAGCTTTAAAGAATCTAATTTAAAGCGAATTGAAGTATTAAATTCTAATCATGGAAACACCGCTTTTAACTTTAATAAAATTGCGTTGCCAACTCAAGAGGGGATCGAGTTTTTCCAAATAAAGGATATCCTAAGATGTGAAGCCGATAGATCATATTGCAGATTTTATCTAGTGGATGGTCAGCGAATACTTGTTTCTAAAAGCCTTAGTGAGTATGAAAACATTATGGAATCTGCAAATTTTTTCAGAGTGCATAAATCTAATATGGTAAACATCAATCATATTATTAAATATATTAAGGGCAGTGGAGGACAGGTGATTTTATCCGATAACTCCTTAGTAAATGTCTCCGTTAGAAAGAAAGAAGAATTAATGAAGATTTTGAGCAACAGATAATTTCGTATAAGAACTGATTTATTCTGAAAGCTCAAAATTAATTTGTAATTTCAGTTCAAAAAATAATCTATCTTTAAATTGGGATTAAACTTACCCAGCTCAAGAAAAGTACCGTGTTAATTTATTAACGCAAATGAAACCTGCAGATATAACTATGAAAAGCCTAACTATAACTAAAGATAAATCTACTGACCAAATGATAGAGTTTCTGAAAAGAGCTCAGAGCATTGCGAAAATTGGCAGTTGGGATTGGAATATTATTGATAACACTGAGCATTGGTCTGATGAACAATTCAGAATATTTGGATATGAGCCATTAGGTGTAAAGCCAACTCATCAATTATTTATTGATTCGATTCATAAAGATGATAAAGTTAGGGTTCTTAAAGCCATAGATGATATCTTGGCAGATGACATATCTTTTGATTTGGAGCTTAGAATTCATTGCAATAAAGGACAATTAAAATGGATTCACTCACAAGGTTCTGTTTACCGCGATGACAATGGGGAACCTATTAGAATGGTAGGAACAATACAGGATATTACCAATAGAAAATTTACCAGCAGGCTCAGTAATAATCTGTCTGAGCAAAAATTACTACTCTCAGATACTATATTAAAAAATATTGGACACTTTATTTTTGCGGCAAATACAAAGGGCGATATATTTTATGTCAGTAATTCCATTTCTGAAAAATTGGGTTTTACGCAGGAGGAAATTTTGAGCAACAACTTGTTCATTAATACGGATAGAACATCGCGAGAGATTCTGGAAAAGAGAACCTATATAAAAGATGTGTTAAATGGAAAGGTGCTAATTACCAAACCCTACGAAACTTGGATTACGGATAAGAATGACCAAGAGCATTGTATTCTATGGCGTGATACAATTGCACCTGGGAAAGCTTTAATCAGTATCGGAGCTGATATAACTGAGCGCAAGGAAGCTGAAAAAATCATCAATGATAGTGAACAATTGAAAAATGGAATTCTTTCTTCACTGTCAACTCATATTGGGGTGTTGGATTCTGATGGTGTTGTTTTTGCAACTAATGAAGCTTGGGATAGATACTCTGAAACTATAAAACAGAAAAAAACGACTAGACCAAAGAAAGGTGAGAATTATATGCTTAAAATCAAAGCATCTATGGACACTGACAAATTTTCCGCCCCTATCTACAATGGTATTATCACGGTGATGGAGAGAAAGGAAAAATACTTTTATGCCGATTATCAATCTAGTGAGGGTAAAGGAGAAAAGTGGTTCACGTTGAGGGTTACCCCTTTTGGAAATGGAAAAGGCGTAGTGATAACGCATACTTCCATTACGGACAGAATTACTGCGAATACCGCCTTAAAAGCAAGTGAACAGAAGTTTCGACAACTAACTGAATCTATCCAAGAAGCTTTCTGGCTTACCGATTGGGAAACAAAAGAAGTGGTTTACGTCAATCCTGCCTATGAAACTATTTATGGGCACCCACATCCTATTACAATAAATGATGTGGATTGGTTGTCTTATATTCATGTAGAGGATAAAAAATGGGTTGCAGAAGAGTATAGAACCAAGGCAGAATCTGGAAACTATGATGTTGAATTTAGAATTATAGATCCAAGTGGTGAAACACGATGGATTCATGAAAGAGCATTTCCAATTAAAGAAAATGATAAAGTTCTAAGAATGGCGGGCTACTCTTCGGACATAACCGATAGAAGAAATGCTCAGAATGAGCTTACTAAAAGCGAAGAGCAGTATCGATTATTGTTTGAGAGAAATTTATCTGGGGTCTATAGAGCTTCGATTGATAATGTGATTATTGAGTGTAATGACTCTTTTGCAAAAATTATTGGATTCAAGTCAAGAGAGGAAGTGCTTGAGAAAAATATAGGCTTATTATATGAACACGTTGATGCCCATGATTTTTATAAAAAGCTCGCAATAAATGGTGGAAATCTAACCGGTTTCGAAAGTCAATTATTATTAAATGATGGTCGCACAATTCGTGTATTGGAAAACGCCTCGATAGTTAAAGAGAATGGAAAAGAGGCCTTCATGGAAGGAACTATAATTGACATTACAAAACTCAAAGATGCTGAAGTTCAAATTGAAGCTTGGGCCCGTATTCCCGAAGAGAACCCTAATCCGGTTTTGAGAATCGATAGCAGTAATCAGGTGATTTTTGTGAATCAAGCAGGTTCCAAATTGATAAAACATATCACACTTGACTCGGATAAGTTAATTCCGTTTTATAGCGATACTGTAAAGAAGGCAATAAGTCTCAATAAAATAGTTGAGATTGAGAAAAAGATAGGCGATAATTTTTACTCCTTCTCAATTCGCCCAGTTAAAGAGCATAATTATGTAAACATCTATGGTAGGGATATTACGCAACGTACGAGGATTGATTTAATTCGAGAAGTTACGTTTACTATATCTCGGAAAGCAAGCTCTAAAATTCGAAGTATAAACTCCTTGTCAAGAATAATTCATAATGAATTGGCGAAAGTTATTCCTGCTAAAAGCTTATATCTAGCTCTTTATGACAAAAATACAAATGGAATCACTTTTCCCTATTACAAGGATGAGAATGTTGAGGAATGCAATGCTAAAATTTATGTAGATAGAGAGTTTGGTCAAGGTTTAACAGAACAAGTGCTCATTTCAAAAAAACCTATGTTGATAAAAGGGCATGACATTCTGAATTCTATAGAAGGAAGAACCCAAGACTACGATGAAATACCTAAAAGTTGGATTGGAGTTCCGCTCATACAGGATGAAGAGGTTTTTGGAGTTTTGGCGCTTCAGTCATATGATGATGAGCGTGCATACACAGAAGAATCTGTTGAATTTCTTGGGTTTGTAGCTCGACAATTAGCAGGTTTGATCGAAAGAGTGAATTCCACTGCGCTGATTCTGAAACAACAGAAAGACCTTAATTCTGAAAAGGAAAAATTGAAAGACCAAAGAGATTTAGCTTTGCAATATCAATCTATGCTATTGAGTTCTCAGCTTAATCCTCACTTTATCTTTAACTCATTAAACTCAATTCAGTATTTTATTCTGGACAAAGATCCTGTACCAGCCTTGAACTTCCTGTCGGACTTCTCTTCATTGATGAGATCTGTACTGAACAACTCGGCACAGAAGTATATTACACTGACAGAAGAAATTACTTTTCTTGAAATGTATCTAAATCTTGAATTGACGAGGTATTCTGATAAATTTCGATATGAAATAATTATTAGTGAAGATGTGGATACAGATGAGATTTTGATACCACCGATGTTACTTCAACCGTTCATTGAAAATACGGTCATCCATGGAGTGGGTAACCTTGTGAAGGATGGCTTGATTACAATAGCATTAGATATGAAAAATGAGAAAGTAGAATGTGTCATCACTGATAACGGAGTGGGCAGAGAAGAGGCTGCACGTCTAAAGGTTATGCGAAAAGGAGATCCTTCGAAATCCTGGAGTACAGATATTAATAGTAGTCGACTTGAAATATTAAATGAACTTGAAGGCAACCAGTACTCAGCCAAGCTCAAGGATCGAACCAACCAAGAAGGAAAATCTATTGGTACTCAGGTTATCGTAACAATCCCCATTTCTCAAGATGAATAAATGGGGATTTGTTCAATGTATAGCCGACGTTAAAACTGCTGCATTATTTACTTGTTAAATCTTCTTAAAGTGAATAAAAGGTACTAACTTTGATTTTTCCTCCAATAATTCAGTAAGATGAAAGTAAAATAATAAATATAATGCACCAAAAAAGCAAGGATTCATTGAGTATTTTATGGGTAGACGATGATATCTTGATAACAGAATCCGTCTGTGAGTTAGTGGAATTAGCTGGTCACAAATGCAATAGTGTCAATAGTGGAAAGAATGCCTTAGAGTATCTTGATAAAAACAGCTGTGATATTGTATTTACAGATATCGGTATGCCTGAAATGAATGGATGGGAATTAGCAGCTGCTATTAGAAATAAATTTGGAAACAAAATTAAAATTGCACTTGTTAGCGGATGGGATGTTGAGGAGAAAGATAAACAAGAGCATGGTATTGATTTTGTTGTGCAAAAACCTTTCACAATGAAAGAGCTTCAAGAAATATTTCTTGGGGAATAAGTTTACTTTAAAATAAAGTAAATGTTTATAATAGCTCCTAATAGTGTTTAAATAGTAGTTGGTTTTTTCGTAAGAAAAATTTAATAAATGATTAATTAACTGATTTACTTCACTACCACAATACGTTTTTTATAGATTGCATTCACCATTGAGGCAACTTCAATAAAGTATATTCCAGCTGATTCTATTCCTTCTAGATCAACCGTAATAACGTTATCTAAAATCTGATATTGACATCTAATTGACTCGCCAACAGCATTGGTCAATTTAACTGACTTGATATTAACGCCCTCAATTCCTGAGACTACACAAGAACCTTTTGCTGGATTTGGTGAAACTGTCAAATTTAAAAGTTCATATTCTTCAATTCCGGTCACATCTGTAATCATTCCTTTTCTATAAATTACATCTCCTGTAGGAGAATCCTGATAAACTACATGAACAAATCCGTTGCTGTAAATAACATCTGGCTTTGTCTGTGTTCCAGTTATATCGGCATTAACAGTTGCTTTAAAAGAAACCAGTGTTTCCGCTAATCCATCCGTAGTTACCGCAATTTTTATATTCGTATTGGAAGCTTCTCTCTCTTCCCAAACCATCACAATGGTATCATTTTCACTTGAAATCCGAGGATAGTTTTGCTTATCACCTGAACCAGCTGTAGGCGGATCCATCATTAATACTGACGATACGTTAAGTCCTCCTGACAAGCTAACTGAACTAACGTAAACACGATATGGGCCTTCGCCTTTAGATGCAGACACTACAAATGCAGAGTCTCCAATGATTGTTCCATGAAGCCCGGTTGATGGGCAACTCATGATACTCCATCCAAGGTTATCCATATTGGCAATTGATGTAAATGTAGATCCACCGTCTTCTGAAAGCGCCGCATACCCATCTCGAATATTCCCTTCATTGTTTCTATATAAAACCATTTGATACGTTCCTGAAGAGAGTACTTCTGGAGCGCAGCAATCACATGCAACACCTGGAGAACTTTCAGTAGCATTAACTTGAGGTTGGTAGCTAAGACCCCCATCGAGTGATTTTACCACGGCAATTCTTTCATCTACACCAGCAGCATCAAACGTCATGTATGTGACAACTGGGTTACCACTATCATCCATGGTTAATGCAGGCATCCATGTTTGACCTATATCATGGCTATCTGTTCGAATTGTATCTGAGAAAGTGACTCCTCCATCTGTAGATCGGACTGTATACACATTAGCTGTTGTATAGGGTTGAGCCTTGTAAACGACAACTATTGTATTTCCATACGCTGCAATATCAGGTCCAGTCCAGCTCGCATGGTATGAAGATTCTCCGCTTGGCAAGAGTGCAACTGGAGTATCAAACGAAGCACCATTTAGACGTGCTGTATAAATTTCTCCTCCAGTAGACCTTCCGAATAAGACAACAGGGTTATCTCCCTCACTCAAAGCTAAACGAGGACGAATATTCCCATAAATGGAACCATCTGCAACCGAAATTGCAGATTCCCATACAACTCCTTGTTGTGCGTTCACTGAAAAAGAAGCAATCGCCGAAAGTATTAGTAGTCTAAATCCAATTTTCATAATTATTTTATTTAGTTGTAATCATTTATTTATTCTGGGCAATCATATTGACAGCATACACATAATTCGTTGTAAGCATTGTCATTTGATCTTCGTCTTTATTTCATTAGGCTGAAGATACGCCTTTTTTCCATCCAGCTAATTTTATTCTTTTTTTTACCAAACTAAAAATACTTAATTGAAGCTGAACAGTCCTTCAAAGATATTAATAGTGCTTATTTATATAACTCTTCATAATAGAAATATCCTCTTTTGATGTTAAATCGGGCACATGCTCAGTAAAAGAAATTCCTTTCATATAAAAAGGAGTCTCTTTAATCATATGCAAAATAGCAGTAGGAAGTTCTTTTTCATTTCGAATTGGGTCTACAGGGCAGTTTCTTAAAAAAGGATAAATTTCATTTCCTGTAAACTTAAAGATATTCATGCTGACCCTATATTTACCTAAAGAATCTTTATAGTCGTCCACTTTATCTTTAGAAGGCTTTTCAATAATTGCTACCAAATGTGATTTTTCATTCACTAAGGTCAATGCAAAACGTTCTATTTTTGCCATCGGAAAGAGTAATCCATCACGGTCATAATTAATAAAAGCATTGGGGTCTTTACAAGTTAATAAAGCTTGTAATACTTTCACCGAATAAAGATTATCACTATTGCATACAGTAAACACATCGTTTTGTAAATTTGGAGATTGTTCTAAAGCTTGAAAAAGCGCATCTGCAGTACCTAAAGGTTTGATTCTGTCTTTGGGTATGTATTGAGTGACATAGGAAATAGACAGTCCATTAAAAGGATTGTTTTTCAGTTTTTTGCCATAATACTCTTTAAACAATGCTCCCTCTTCACTAATAATGATCGTCACATTTTTATAGCCCGCCTCTTCGGCATTAAGTAGTAAGAAATCTAGAATAGGTCTGTTGTTCTTTCCGAAACCCAGTAATGCCTTACTTCTTGTATTGGCATTGATTAGCTCTTCTTCTGATAGATTTACATTGCCCAAAGATTTCTTCATTCTAGAAGAAGTGCCACCTGCTAATATTACTAAGTTTTTAGGCATCGATTATAATTTGAGTTCCTTTTGCTACAAGAACTGGATATGCATCTTTAGCTCCAGCATTTTTAATCGCAAGACTGATTTCTTTTTGTAAATGAGAAGGGCATAGGGCAACAATACAACCGCCACCACCAGAACCTATAATTTTTGCTCCATAAGCACCTGCTTTGATAGCTGCATTAATCATAGCATCAATTTTTGGAACAGTGATTTTTAAATCGTCTCTTAATACGGTATGATGCTGATTCATTAAATCTCCAATAACAAGATAATTTAATGTTGACTTTTTTATTTCTATGAATGCTTTTTTAGTAATGACATGATTTTTAATTGCAGCGTAAAAAAAAGGTATTAATTCTTCTGGCAGCAACTTTTTATGTTTTTCAAAATCCTTTATACTTGCATTTTCAAGAACAAAATTAGCGTCATGTTTTTGGACTATTTCAATCGCTTTTATGGCATTGGATTTCGAACTACCTAAAACACCAATGGTATCTTTTTCTATTCCAGACTCACCCAACACCATTCCATCTAAAGACTCTCCAATGACTTCGTAATTAAAAATATCACCGGTTTCTATAAAAACAATGTTTCCAATTCCGATGGTATATTGATCCATTTTTCCTCCAGGAGAATTGTGTTCGAGAACTTCAGCTTCGTAGGCCAATTGCGAAATAAATTCTGGAGTAGTTTCAGCATCAGGACCAAATGCTTTTAATAAAAAGTGAATCCAAGCGACTAATACAGCGGAAGAGCTAGACACCCCTGCATTAATAGGTATATTGCCACTAATGATAATCTCATATCCTGAATCTATGATGGCTCCATGTCTTTTAATGACTCGAATAGCAGAAGCAAAATGATCTCCCTTTTCTAAGTTTTCGAATGTTTCAGAAATATCAATACTTCTTTCTGAATTAATATCAGGTAATATTAGCTTTAATGTTTGACTACTCTTTTTAGTTGCAGTAAGAGTAATAAATTTATCAATCGCACAGGCGATTACAGGCAAGCCTAAATAATCTTGATGATCTCCAAATAAGCAAATTCTTGCCGGAGCAGTAAGGGATATGTTAGTACTCATAGTTTCTGATTTTAATTTTCTCCCTGAAGATGATAATTGTTCGTCTTTATTTCGCGAACTGAACAAATTTCATTTTCATCCAAGAGCCTCTTGTAAAATCTGGTATTTCAACGGGCGATGAATTGTTATTTAAAGAAATTGCTGATAAAGGACCTAAACAGCTCCATTCTGCTAAATCATATACATCCATATCTAATGGTAATCCGTTTTGAAGGCAATAAATCAATCGATAATCCATAATGAAATCCATACCACCATGGCCTCCTACTTCTTTTGCTTTTTCCTCAATATCAAGAACTATTGGGTGTTTATATTTTTTCATTAATAAATCTTTTATTTCATTTGAAACATAACGATGTGCAGTGAAATTTTCGTTTTTAGTATTTATATCTTGCCCAACCAATTTAGAATCTAATGCATACCCTTCAACAGGATATTTATTTGCAAAACCCTTCGTTCCTGTTAATTGATACATTCGCGTATATGGTCTTGGTGTTGCAACATTGTGTTGAATTTCAATTGTTTTCCCTTGTTCTGTTCGAATCATAGTTGTTGTATGGTCCCCATTTTTAAAGTTTACTAATTCCTCTCCATTTTGTTCTTTAACAAAGGCCGGGATAGACACTGCTTTAGTATCCATAGAAACTAAATAATTCATTTTATCTCCACGGTGAATATTCAAAGCTAAACATGCCGGACCCATACCATGAGTAGGGTAGATGTCTCCTCTATGTTTTCGATTATAATCCAACCTCCAATTATTCCAATATGCCCCCCAATATGGTTCAAGATTATGGATATATGATCCTTCAGCATGAAGGATTTCTCCGAATAGTCCTTTTTGTGCCATATTCAAAGTCGTCAATTCAAAGAAATCATAGACACAATTTTCAAGCTGCATACAATGCTTACGTGTTTTTTCAGAAGTATTTATTAAAGCCCAAATATCTTCCATTGTTAATGCTCCAGGGACTTCAATTGCAACATGTTTACCATCTTTCATAGCCTGAACTCCAATATTTGCATGGTTTAACCAATCTGTTGCTATATAAATTAAATCAACATTTGGTAGTGCTGTAACTTTGCGCCAAGAATCCTCCCCAAAAAACTCTTGTGCTTTCGGAAAGCCAGCTTCAATAAGTGCTTTATTAGAAAGTTTTGTTCTCTCTTCAAGCATATCACATAATGCAATAACTTCAATTCCTTCAATATTCGTCATTCTTGTTACTGCATCTGAGCCACGCATTCCTAAACCAATAAAAGCAATTCTAACGTTTGGTATTGCTGGACAGGTCATTTGTATCGCGTCCTTTTGGCCTTGAGTACGATCTGGTGTTTTAGTTTTTATCATTTGTGCTGACAAATCTCCCATACTCATTATACAACAAAGGATCAAAACTAAATTTAACAAAGTAACTCTCATATTTCTCAAGTTTTAATGTTTAGTAATTTTAAGCTAAAAATAGGCAAAATACGCTATGCGTATGTAGTTTTATTGTGTAAAGCTATTAATCGATAATAGACTCCAATCAATTTCATGTTAATTTCTAATTAATAGTTGCGTGTTTTCTTTTTTTGAAATCAACGATCTCTATAGCTTAGGAAATAGGATTCTATTGGAGGAAAGGGTAGTTGCAATAAACCTTTTTAAGCTATTCTAGCGCCGCACCCTTAAAGTTAATTATTTTCCTAGGAAGTATAGGTAAAGTTATATGCATCAAAAAAGCCCCTCATTTCTGAAGGGCTATGTATATGTCAAATTAGTTATAACTCGAATGAAAGTCTTAATAAAACTTCTGGCATAAAGTTACCGATTTTGAATGGTTCCATTGGGAGCTTTGATTTAGAAGGTGTGAGATCATTCTCGCTATATTTAGCAGACGCAAAATTAAGAAGGTTTAATGGTGCATTAGACGCGCTAAGGTTTAAATCGACTTTGGAAGTCAATTTGAAGCGGAAGCCAAAGTAAACACCAACACCAACAAAGGTGGTATTCGTTGTATTACTTAATGACAATTGCGAAGAGCCATCCATATATTGATTGGAAGACCTGTTAATTTGCAATAAATTCATATTTAATCCAATTTCTGTAAAAACTGGAGTATTACCTTTTCCTTTGTTCCAAGTATTCGAAAAATACTCAGATAAGTTGTAGGATAAAATAGATCTATAATTGAGAGAGAAGAAGCCACCATTTTTTTGAATACGATCAATATTAAAATTGTTAGTTTCTACTTTTTTTCTGATGCGATATAGGACTCCAAATTCATGGCGTATTGATTTTAGACAATTTATGTTTCTACTCAAAAAATAACTACCGTTAATAACTGGTCTGATCCCTATTTCATCTTCGAATGACACCCCTGCGCCAAATGACACTCCTGAAACGTAATCTTGTTTTGCTGGTATCACAAAAGGCTCTTTGTCGGAATCTTTATACCTTATATAATTAACACCATTAAGGTCTGGTTCTACAATCATGCCGTCAATTGTTGGTAAAACTCCCAAACAGAATGCGTTATGCATGTATTGATGCAAGCGGTATTTCATTTGCCATTTTTTAAATATCAATGGTTTAAAAGGAAGCCAGGATGAAACATGATTATAACTAATTACCTCGTACTCTCGTTCAATGTTGTTATCACTGAAATAAAAGTCAAAGGAATTTTTTGAGTCTTGTAAACCTCTTTCTTGTACGAAAATTTCTTTCTGGTTCTCAAAGTTTTCACTTAATTTTGTGGTATACACCTCCTTATTTATTACACAGGATTGAAATAATCCAGTTAAAACAAGTCCTGATAATAGTAATTTTGTCGTCATACTTTTTCCTTTTTTTTATTGGTTAATTCTCAATTATTTCTGCAGTTACAAATAACCTTCTAACTAAACTAAGTAATTTTCTTTGGTCTGGCTATGTTATCTTGTTTTATTTTAACCTGTTATATATTAGTATTTTATGTATTCTTTCAATACAACTACCTCATTCATTAAAAACCTCATTATTTTGAATATTGTTATACAGCAGTTACGCTAAAATACTTGAAAACGTTTGGGGTTTGTTTATTCATTTTAGGGAGTATTAATTTTTTTTTCGAATTAATTTATCATCTTCATATCGATTGTTATAAAGACTAATTAAATAAATGAGTTTTTTTGTTTCTAAAACATATTTACAATGAAAATTTATTTCTGTTTTTTTGTAGTTCATTTCATAACGTAATTAGATTACGTTCTAGTATTCTACATTTACAGTATGAGCTATAAAGAACAATTAACAAAAGAACTGACACCCAATGATGGTGTGTCGTATTATTTAGACGGAACAATTCAAGGAATGATTAAAGTAAGAATGTATGTCTACCTCACAAGAAGATACGACCAACAACCCGAGAACCTAGAAAATGTTGTTGCTGAATTAATGCACATCTTTAAAGAGCCCTTGGAGCTTACCCAAGAATTAGTACACGGCTTTTTTAGAAGCAAAATAGCCAGCTAATTAAAATTTAGCGATTTACAGAAATTTAATGAACTCGAATTTTGAGTTAAATGATCAGTACTGTTAAAGGAATAACTTTTTTAAGCAGTCTCAAGATCTCTCTTTGACTTTCTGTACAAGTAAGAATTAAAGATGTTTCTTTTCGCAAATCTAAATTGCTTATCTGAATTGATCAGCTTTTGAAAAACATTTTTTGTTACACCGAAGTACTCATAAGTTGTTCCATCCACAAATTCAACTTCTAAAACTTGACCTTTGTGCTTGAAATCAGCAATGCCAGATTCAGAAATAGTCTTTGTATATTCTTCAAGATGCAATGCTTTCGTTTCAGGAGCGATACTCACTAAGAAATGATACCCATCAATTATTTGAAGACTCATTTCTTCCGCTTCTTTGGCTTTGTCATCACCATCTTGAAATTTATCAGGATGCCATTCTTTCACCAAATTTCGGTACGTCTTCTTCAGTTCTCTAAGATCTGTCGTCGGTTCAACCGAAAATAACTTCTTGTATGCGTTTACTCTTTTCATGTAATATTCTTCAAATGTGGCGCAAAGATACACTCTATTTATACAACAACCATCAAATGTGCATTAATTTAAGTGCGGAAGGTATTTATTGAATTCAAATGAAACGAATTCTCTTTTGTAACATTTGATACAATCCAATTCAAAACTCTTATATATCTTTGTGGTAACATAACACTAAAACATTAAGCATGAAAGATTATACAATCGTTGACGTAAGAACTCCAGGCGAGTTTCAAGGAGGAAATGTCGAGGGCTCTATTAATATTCCTTTACAAGACGTAGTTGAAAAGGAAGCAGAAATTATGGCAATGAAAGAGCCAGTTATTTTTTGTTGTGCAACGGGAAACAGAAGTGGACAGGCAGCACAGTATTTTAAATCAAAAGGTTTAGACTGCGATAACGGTGGCGGTTGGCTAGAAGTAAATGCTAAACAGTAGAATACTTAAGAAAATAATTTTGATTAGATTACAGAAAAGCGTCCGATTTATCGGGAGCTTTTTTTATTCTCATAGCTTGTACACTGAGCCTGTCGAAGTGCACAACTCAAATCGTCTTGTTCTAATTCAGTCGAATCTTTTGTCCAATCTGAAGAACAGAAGCACGATTCATACCGTTTAAGGCACATAAAGCACTAATAGTCGTTCCTGATTTAGCCGCAATCTTAGATAAGGTATCACCTGATTGTATAGAGTAAACTGTTCCTTTTGCTAAGAATTCTGCAGAAAGTGTAGGAGCCGTAATCTGATGACGATCTTTCTTAAGGTACAATTCACCAATCATTACTGATTCATTTTTTAAACAATACGATTCAACATCAAAGATTATTTCTGGGTTAATTGGCTTGTCATGGTAACGTACTTCATAATGAAGGTGTGGAGAATATGATCTTCCAGTACTACCACTCAATCCAATTAAATCTCCTGCCTTAACCACTTGATTTATCTTTACTTCTAATTTTGATAAATGTGCATAATAGGTTTCCAATCCATTGTCATGGCGAATTACAATTAAGCGTCCAAAGCCACCTCCGTTGTAAGTTGCATAACGAACCTTGCCATCAAACGTAGCGAATATTTCACTCCCGCTTCTCAACGGAATATCAATTCCTTTGTGAAATGAATTTCTTCTTCTACCATAATGTGATGATGTTGGGGATTCAGCAGGAAAAGCATATCCGTGAAGAGAATCCGTAAAGTTTACTGTGTCAAGAACAGCGTAGCTTTTATCTGCATAAGGAAAACTTGTATTCACCTTCCAATCCTTTGTGAAAATTTCTGAAGTATCGTAAAAGGTCGGGGCAACTTCCTTCTTAGTTTTAGTTGTATCAATTGGATCCCATAAAGTAATCGAGTGAGCTTCGTTAAACGAACTCATGATAAAAAGGAAAGAGATACAACTTAAAATAGATAAACGCATGATTCAATGTTTTAAATTTAAAGAGACAAAATTAGATGAATTATGCAGCAAAACACTGTAAAGACTTGTAAAAACTGTTAAAAGACCAGTGAAATAGCTGAATTCATTAAGAGAAAGAGAGTTTTTTAATGTAAAATATCAACAATAAATTTATAAATGTAAAAGTGAAAATTAGTCACTGTCTTGTCTTTAACAACTCCCTCTTTTCCAAATCGATAATAATTTCTTATTTCGACAAGCTCAGTAAGCTCAGTTCAATACAGTAAAAAAAATAGTACCTTGTTCCATCAAAAATAAGGTGTCATGATTGCAGTGGATAAAGCATTCGAAATTCTTAAAGAGAATAAAATTTTAGGACCAGTCGTTCAAATCGAAGTTGACGAAGCACTCGGTTTTGTTTTGGCAGAAGAAGTCTTTTCACCGATAGATATGCCACCTTTCGATCAATCTGCAATGGACGGTTATGCCCTTGGCGATGCATTCTCAGATTCATATACAGTTATTGGTGAAGTCACAGCAGGAGAGTCGGCTGAAGATTGTGTTTTAAAATCAGGAGAGGCTGTGCGTATTTTTACGGGAGCCATGGTGCCAGTTTCAGCAGTTTCAGTTATTAAGCAAGAATCGATTTCCAGAATAGAGAATACAATTACGATTACAGATAAAAATAATGAAGGGGAGAATATCAGAAGAAGGGGAGAACAGATAAAAGAAAATCAAGTAGCACTAGAAAAGGGAACTCAAGTAAATGCGGGAACAATTGGCTTTTTGATTGGACTAGGTGTAACTTCTATCGCAGTTTATTCAAAGCCAAAAATTCAAGTTATCATTACCGGCAATGAACTGGTAGCGAAAGGAGAACAGTTGACGATGGGTAAAATCTTCGAATCTAATTCTTACACCTTAATTGCAGCTTTAAAAGAAGTTGGAATCGGGGTAGAAGTGCAAACGGTAAAAGATGATTATGAATCAACGGTAAGGTGTATCGAAAATGCCTTAGCACAGAATGATTTGGTATTGATGACCGGTGGTATTTCTGTTGGTGACTATGATTTTGTAGGCAAAGCGTTTAATGCTTTAGAAGTAGAGCAGTTGTTTTATAAGATCAAGCAAAAACCAGGTAAGCCGATTTATTTCGGGAGAAAGAATGAGAAATTCGTTTTTGGATTGCCAGGCAATCCTGCAGCAACGCTATCTTGTTTTTACCTGTATGTTTTACCGTGGATCAATCAATTCCTAGGAAAGGCAAACAGTTCTCTCGTGAAAAGAAACTTTCGTTTATTATCGAGCTACACAAAGACCCCAAAGATGACACATTTTTTAAAAGCGCATTATGATGGGGAAGAGGTAACAATTCTTGGGCAACAAAGTTCGGCAATGCTAAGTGCTTTCTCAAGTGCCAATTGTCTGTTGTTCATGGAGGAAGGAAAATCAGAATTTAGCGCAGGTGATTCAGTAGAAGGCTATATCTTACCTTAAATAATGGAAATTACATTTTACATACTCGCCGGTGGAAAAAGCTCAAGAATGGGAGAAGACAAAGGTCTACTCTTGGTCAATGACCTTCCAATGATTCAACATGTAATCAACGCGATTGTACCTTTGAATTGCGAAATTATTATTCTATCGAACTCTGATGAGTACGAGCAATTCAATTATCCTGTAATTAAAGATGCTGTAGCCTCAAAAGGACCTGCTGGAGGAATTTATACAGCCTTGAATCACAGTCAAACAGAACAGAACTTCATTGTCAGCTGTGACGTTCCCAATATAACAACAGAGCTTATTCAGTTGATTATTGATGCACACGAGAATGTAGAAGTAACAGTTCCTTCTTTTGATGGGCGTTTACATCCTATCATTGGCGTTTACAATAAAAGTGTTCTGCCGTTATTCACGAAAGCAATCGAAGAGAATAAGTTGAAAATCATGCACATTCTGGAGCAATCGAAATTCAAAGAATTAAAGTTAAAGAGTGATGCTGGTTGGGTTACAAAATTGTATTTTAGCAATGTGAATACAATGGAAGATTTAAAAGGATTAGAGGAATGAAGATAGAGGTGGAGTATTACGGAATGATTGCGGAGCGATTGAATCTTAAATCAGAATCATTGGAATTCGTTTCAGAGGAAAATATTAGAAGCTTTTTCGAGAATAAATACCCAACATTGAAAAATTTGAGTTACAAAATCGCTGTGAATAATGAATTGACAGAAACGGTTGACACAAGCTTAGAAAGTATAAAAATAGCCTTGTTGCCACCGTTTGCAGGAGGTTAAAAAGAAAAGAATGAAAAATTGTTTTAGAGAAGGGGCAATAACTCCAGATTTTATTGCGAATTCAATTTCGCACCATCAAGTAAAAACAACTATTGGCGCACATCAAATATTTTTAGGCCAAGTTAGAGCTGATGTTATTGAAGATAAAGAAGTGGTAGCTATTGACTATTCTGCACATGAAGAAATGGCCAATAAAATCTTTCATGACATTCGTGAAATGACTTTTTCTAAATTCGATCTAACATGCATGCACATATATCATAGCAAAGGCATCGTTAAAACAGGCGAAATCTGCTTGTTCGTATTCGTCTCTTCGAAACACCGCAAAATGGTAATGGAAGCAATCGATTACGTCGTTGAAGAAATTAAAGCAAATGCTCCCGTTTTTGGGAAAGAACTTTTTGAAGACGATTCATTCGTTTGGAAAGAAAATAAATAGAATGGTAGATATTACGCACAAGTCAACAACATTAAGAATTGCTTCAGCAGAGGCCACTGTTCTTGTCAGTAAACAAGAAACCATTGATGCGATTGAAAATGACCTTGTACCAAAAGGAAATGTTTTTGAAATGGCAAAGACAGCAGGATTATTCGCTGTAAAAAAAACATCTGAGATTATTCCAGATTGTCATCCTTTACCTGTTGAATATACAGGTGTTTCTTATAAAATTGACGGACTTAAAATCGTTATTACGATTGACGTTAAAACGATTTACCGCACAGGTGTTGAAGTTGAAGCTATGCATGGCGCAAGTGTAATTGCATTGACCATGTATGACATGTTGAAACCAATCGACAAAGGAATTGAAATACAAAATATACGCCTGATCATTAAGAAAGGTGGTAAGTCCGACTTTAAAGACAAATACAGAAAAGACTTAAAAGCTGCGGTTATCGTATGTTCAGATTCTATTTCTGCAGGTAAGAAAAAAGACAAGGCAGGAGAAGCAATCATTGAAAAGCTTAAATCGATGTCCGTTGAAATCAGTGATTATTCGATCATTCCAGATGAGGTAACCGATATCCAAGCTATGGTTAATAAGCATGTGGACGCTCACATTGATTTAATTATTTTCACTGGAGGTACAGGGCTTTCAAAGCGCGATGTTACGCCAGAAGCGATCCGACCTATGCTTGATAGAGAAATACCCGGTATCAGTGAAGCGTCAAGAAATTACGGTCAAGAAAGAACACCTTATTCGATGTTGTCCCGAAGTGTTGCTGGAGTAAAAGGAGAAAGCTTGATTTTGGCTTTGCCAGGTTCAACGAAAGGTGCTTCCGAATCAATGGATGCATTATTTCCTGGTCTACTGCATATTTTTCGAATTTTTAAAGGAGCAGAGCACGTATAATGGAAGCTGTCCCTCAAAATATCGTTGATAAATTTGGTCGTGTACACGATTACTTGCGAATCTCGTTAACAGAACGGTGTAATTTGCGCTGCTTCTATTGCATGCCAGAAGAAGGTGTAGCATTGAGAGAACGATCTGTTTTTATGACTGCTGAAGAGCTCGTTGCAATTGCGAAAACATTTGTATCGTTAGGCGTGAAGAAAATTCGATTAACAGGGGGAGAACCTTTGATTAAGAAGAACGCAGAAATTATCATTCGAGAGCTGGGTAAATTACCAATAGAATTAACGATTACTACGAATGCCGTTGTTGTAGATCGTTACATTGACGTCATGAAAGAGGCAGGCATTAAGTCGATCAACGTTAGTTTAGATTCATTGAAAGAAGAACGGTTTAACGATATCTCTAGGCGGAATTATTTTTCAAAAATTGTTTCAAATATTGAGTTGTTGCTAAAGAATGATTTCATCGTTAAAGTGAACGCTGTAATTATTCGTGATGTCAACGACAGTGAGTTAGTAGATTTTGTTCAGTGGTCAAAAGACAAGCCCGTTCATGTTCGATTTATTGAGTTCATGCCATTCGACGGTAACAACTGGGATTGGGACAAGAAAGTTTCTTACAAGGAAATGCTCGAAGACATTTACAACCATTTTGGAGAAGGTGAGATTCAGAAAATTGAACCGAAGCCAAACGATACTGCACGAAATTTCAGAATCAAAGGAGCACCAGGAACGTTTGGAATAATCAGTACAGTGACTAATCCATTTTGTGATACATGCAATAGAATTCGTTTGACTGCGGATGGGAAGATTAAAAATTGTTTATTCTCAGAAGATGAGACTGATTTATTAACTGCCTACAGAAAGAACCAACCGATAACTCCAAAAATTCTTGATGCAATCAATGCGAAACACAAAGAACTTGGAGGACACGAAAAATTCACAAATGAATCTGTTGTGCTTTTGAAAAACCGCTCGATGATTACGATTGGGGGGTAGATTAAGTTGATTTATTTTAGAAATGGTTTACCTAAATTTTAGCAACAACTTCTTCAATTGCTTTCATCAATCCTTCTGGATTCTTACCACCTGCAGTTGCAAAGAATGCTTGTCCACCACCACCGCCTTGGATGTGTTTAGAAACTTCACGAATAATGTTTCCTGCATGGATATCTTTATCCTTAACCAAATCATCAGAAGCGATAATACTCAGTGAGCATTTGTCATTTTCCTTACCACCAATTACTCCAAAGAATGAAGGGTATTCTCCCTTCAATTGAAACAAGATGTCTTTAATCGATCCTCCGTCCAATTCAATGATTTCAGAAAGTATATGCACACCATTTTTTTCAACAATAGAAGCCTTTAATTCTTTCTTAAGGTTCTTCGCTTTTTCTTTCTGAAACCGTTCAATTTCTTTCGTCAACAATGAATTTTTCACCATTAAATCATTGACCGCCTTCAATACGTCTTTTGGATTCTTAAGTGTTAATGCAATCTGATCTAAAGTCGTTGCCTTGTTTGTGAAGTATGCTTCAGCTTTGTTAGCTGTAATTGCTTCAATTCTTCTTATTCCTGCTGCAACCGATGTTTCTTGTGTAATGATAAATAGTCCAATTTTCCCTGTGGATTGAACATGTGTTCCTCCACAAAGTTCTACAGAATCACCAAATTTAATTACACGAACGGTATCACCGTATTTCTCTCCAAACAATGCCATTGCACCCATTTCTTTTGCAACTTCCATGGGAGTGTCTCGCTTTTCAATCAATGGTGTGTTTGAGCGAATTTCACGAGAGACCAAATTCTGAATCTCTTCCAATTCTTCATCCGTTATTTTACTAAAATGAGAAAAATCAAACCGTAAATGATCTGCATTCACTAAAGATCCTTTTTGCTCAACGTGTGTACCTAATACTGTACGAAGTGCATGATGCAATAAGTGAGTAGCAGAATGATTGTTATCTGAAGAAGAGCGTTTTACAGCATTGACAACAGCGTGAAAGGTTGCGTCAATGTCAGCAGGCATCTCTTTCATTAAATGAATGATGAGATTGTTCTCCTTTTTCGTGTCAAAAACGCTGTATTTTTCTCCTTTCGATTCAATGTAACCAGTATCTCCAACTTGTCCACCACCTTCTGGGTAGAAAGGTGTCAAGTTAAATACAACTTGATAAAATTCTTTTTTCTTCTGAATGACCTTTCTATAACGAACAATCTTAACAGTCGCTGTTAAATTATCATACCCAACAAACTCTTCAACGTTGTCTTCGATCAACTGAATCCAATCATCAGTTTCAATAGCAGTTGCTGTACGCGATCGATCTTTTTGTTGTTTCATACAAGCGTTAAACTCTTCCAAGTTGACCGCATAGCCTTTCTCACGTGACATTAATTCTGTCAAATCATAAGGGAATCCATATGTGTCAAGTAATTCGAATGCCAACTGACCAGAAACTATTTTATTCTTTGTGTCAATTAAATCATTGTCTGAGTTCAAGTATTTGTCAAAACGATTTATTCCGTTTCCTAAAGTTTTGAAGAATGACACTTCTTCTTCATGAATTACTTTATGGATTAATTCTTTTTGATTTTCTAATTCAATAAACGGATTGCTCATAATAGCAACAAGTTCAGTTGAAAGGTCGGCTAAAAATGGCTCTTTCAAATCCAATGTTTGATAACCGTATCGAACTGCACGTCTCAATATTCTTCGGATAACGTATCCAGCTCCAGTATTAGATGGTAATTGGCCATCAGCAATTGAAAAAGCAATAGCACGAATGTGATCAGCTATTACGCGTAATGCAATGTCTGTTTCTTCTTTCTTACCGTATTCTAATCCAGTTGCCTTTTCTAAATGAGCAATTAGTTTTTGAAATAAATCAGAATCATAGTTGGATTTTTTTCCTTGTAAAGCCATTGCTAATCGCTCTAATCCCATTCCAGTATCAACATGCGTTTCAGGAAGAGGTTCTAGTGATCTGTTCGCTTTACGATTGTATTGCATGAATACATTATTCCAGATCTCAATTACATGAGGATGATCTTTATTGACCAATGATTTACCGTTAATCTTTGCTTTGTCTTCGTCAGAGCGCAAGTCAATGTGAATCTCAGTACATGGCCCACACGGTCCTGTTTCACCCATTTCCCAGAAGTTATCCTCCTTTGATGCAAGAATAATGCGATCAGCTGAAATGTATTTTTTCCAAATATCGATACTTTCTTGATCTACAGGGACTCCATCGGCTTTATCTCCTTCAAAAACGGTTACATACAATTGATCAGCTGGAATTTTATAGACTTCAGTCAATAATTCCCATGCCCATTCTATCGCTTCTTCTTTAAAGTAATCACCGAAAGACCAGTTGCCAAGCATCTCGAACATTGTATGGTGATAAGTGTCAACTCCAACTTCATCCAAATCATTGTGCTTGCCAGAAACACGAAGACATTTTTGAGAGTTCACCAGTCGACGATCTTTAGGAACGGTGTTTCCTAAGAAGTAATCTTTGAATTGATTCATCCCAGCATTGATAAACATCAAAGTTGGATCATCTTTTACAACCATTGGTGCGCTGGACACTATCTTATGTCCTTTTGATTCAAAAAAATCGAAATATGCTTGTCTAATTTCAGAAAGTGTCATTCTGTGTGTCTTTTATTTTATTCTAACTTTATAATGTAGGCTACCGAGCGGAGTCGAGGGACTACTTCCGGTAAATCGTTTGTGTTGGGTAAGCGAAATCAAGTCCTTCATTATTGAATTTCTTGAGTATTGCCATGTTGATTTCAGTTTGTGTAGCGAATATGTCAGATTCACTTTTGATGTAATAAATGAACATAATACCCATTGCAAAATCACCCCAAGAATTAAATGTGACTAATATATCTTCTTCAAGATTTTTATTTTCCTTCGCAATTTCTTCCAAAAACTCAATGGCTTTCTCCATCTTATCAGGTGAAGTTTCATACGTCAAGCCAAGATTGATTTTAACTTTCCGTGTAGGTTCCATTGTAACGTTCTCAACGGCATTGTCCGAAAACTGCCCGTTAGGTATTGTTACTAACCTTCCTTCAAGCGTTCTTAAACGTGTGCTTCTGATTCCAATTTCTTCTACTTCTCCATCCCAACCGTTGACTTTAATGCGGTCTTTCATTCTAAAAGGCTTATCGATAAAAACCATAACTCCTCCGAAAATGTTTTTAATAGTATCTTGAGCAGCAAGTGCCAAGGCAATACCACCTATTCCAAGTCCAGCTATTAGTGCAGCGACATCGAACCCAGCATTGTTCATACCAACGATAATTCCTAAAATCCAAATTCCTCCCTTAATTGTCTTACGAATAACTGGGAGTAATTGATCGTCCAAATCACTGTCTGATTTTTCAACAATTGGGACAATATATTCCTGGATAATAGAGTCTATAACGCGTACAAATAACCAAGTGATATTGAGCGCTAGGATAATAATGAATAAATGATCGAAAAAGGCATCTGCTCTTTCCCCAAAATGTAATCGATGAATTCCCCAATAGAATCCAATCATAACTAATCCATAAACGATAGGCTCTTCTAACTGATCAACAAGAATATCATCTAAGCTGGTTTTTGTTTTACTTGTGATTTTCTTTGAGAATTTACCAATAGCCCAATACAAAATCTTAGCGGTGATAATTGAAGCGATGAGTATTCCAAAAGAAATAGCCCAATCCTGAATGGTATTGCCGTAGAAATGTTGATTAAGAAAGTCTTCCATAGTTCAATATTTAAATTTTTGCCAAGATAAGTTTATCATTTGGCTTAGAACATCGTTTTTGTGATTATTTGTTAATAATACCGTGCTAAACAGATCGAAATAGAACGACTTAAAATGTTTGACTATCTTTACACTATGCCTAAACAGCAATACAAATATAATCCTGATAGTTTGTCTTATGAAGCCTTAGAAGTTTCATTGGGTAAAAAAATTCTCAAATTGATTTTGTGGATTGCTCCGAGTATTCTTTTTGGATTGGTTATGGCAATTATTTTCACCCAAAAAATTGACTCTCCCAAAGAAATACAATATGCAATCGAATTGAAGTCGAATGCAAAAGAGTTGAAAAAAATACAGCAGGACGTCAAACTTGCAAACGAAGTGCTTGATATTATACAAGGAAGAGATGAGGAAATTTATCGTGCAGCATTGTACGCAGATGAATTCCCTAAAGAATTACGCCAAATGGGTACTGGTGGTAGTGATAAGTACGATTACTTAAATGGAATGACTAATTCTGACTTGTTGATTTCTACCGCTTCGCAAATTGATAAATTGGAGAAAAGATTACATGCACAGAGTTTGTCCTTTAAGGAACTATTAGATCTAGCGAAAGAGAAAGAGAATATATTAGCGTGTATCCCAGCTATTCAACCTGTTAGGAATACTGATTTAAATAGAAGAATTGGTGGATTTGGGTGGAGAATAGATCCAATATATAAAACAAGAAAAAGACATGCTGGGATTGATTTCACGGCTAATAAAGGTACTGAGGTCTATGCAACGGGTGACGGAGTAGTAGTTGCCTTAGAACGAAAAAAATGGGGGTACGGCTTAAGCATTATAATCGATCACGGTTATGGATATCAAACACGATATGCACATTTGAGTAAGTTCAAAGTGAAAATAGGTCAGAAAATAAAGCGTGGTGAACTGATAGGCCTTATTGGTTCTACAGGAAAATCGACTGGTCCACATTTACATTATGAAGTTGCTGTAAATGGTGTGAAAGTAAACCCAATTGGCTATTTTCATTCTGATCTCACTCCGGAGCAATACGAGAAAATGCTCGAAATGAGTAAAAATTCTCATCAGGCAATGGATTAATTTTCCTTTTTCTGCCATTTTGACGGTCAAATCGCCACCTTGGAAGCCATTATTTAACTCAAATATGACAATTTTGTCAGTTTTTCATCATAAAATTCCAATGGCATAAAGATTGACTTTAAGTTACATGTAATTAAAGAAAAACAGAATTTTAATAAGTAGTTATGGGAAAAATAATAGGAATAGATTTAGGAACAACAAACTCATGTGTTTCGGTAATGGAAGGTAATGAGCCGGTTGTTATTGAAAATGCTGAAGGAAGAAGAACAACTCCTTCAATCGTTGCTTTTGTTGAAGGTGGAGAGCGAAAAATTGGTGACCCTGCAAAGAGACAAGCGATCACGAATCCGGCAAAAACAATATATTCAATCAAACGTTTCATGGGTTCATCTTTTGATGACATGAAAAAGGAAATTGGGCGTATACCTTACAAAGTAGTTAAGGGTGACAACAATACACCACGTGTATTGATTGATGACAGAAAATATACTCCTCAAGAGATTTCAGCAATGATTCTTCAAAAAATGAAGAAAACAGCTGAAGATTACCTTGGTCAAGAAGTGACTGACGCAGTTGTAACTGTTCCAGCATACTTTAATGATGCGCAAAGACAAGCAACGAAAGAAGCTGGTGAAATTGCAGGTTTGACAATCAAAAGAATGATTAATGAGCCAACTGCAGCAGCATTGGCTTACGGATTAGATAAGAAAGGAGTTGATCAGAAGATTGTAGTTTTTGATTTTGGAGGTGGAACACATGATGTTTCTATCTTGGAGTTAGGAGACGGTGTCTTTGAGGTTCTTTCAACTGATGGAGATACTCACTTAGGTGGAGATGATGTTGATCATGAAATCATTACATGGTTAGCTGAAGAATTTAAGAAAGATGAAGGTTTGGACCTGAGAAAAGATCCAATGGCACTACAACGGTTGAAAGAAGCTGCAGAGAAAGCGAAAATTGAACTTTCTTCATCTTCTTCTACAGAGATTAACTTGCCTTACATCATGCCAGTTGACGGTGTTCCTAAGCATTTAGTGAGAACTTTACAACGTGCAAAGTTCGAGCAATTAATTTCTGCTATCGTAGAAAAAACTATCGCACCTTGTAAATCTGCATTGAAGAATGCTGGATTAACAACGAAAGATATTGACGAAATTATATTAGTTGGTGGTTCGACAAGAATTCCAATTATTCAAGATGTAGTTAAAAACTTTTTCGGTAAAGAAGCTTCGAAAGGAGTTAATCCTGATGAAGTCGTTGCAATTGGAGCAGCAATTCAAGGTGGAGTATTAACTGGAGAAGTGAAAGATGTTCTTTTATTAGATGTAACACCATTATCTCTTGGAATCGAAACGATGGGTGGAGTAATGACGAAGTTGATTGACGCTAACACGACAATTCCAACAAAGAAGTCAGAGACTTTCTCAACGGCATCTGATAACCAGCCATCTGTTGATATTCACGTATTACAAGGTGAACGTTCAATGGCCACAGACAATAAAACTTTAGGTCGTTTTCAATTAGCAGACGTACCACCAGCACCAAGAGGGGTTCCTCAAATTGAAGTAACTTTCGATATTGATGCAAATGGACTTATTAATATTTCTGCAAAAGATAAAGGAACAGGTAAGGAGCAATCAATTAAAATTGAAGCATCTTCAGGTTTGTCTGATGCCGATATTGAAAAAATGAAAGCAGAAGCAGAAGCAAATGCTGACGCGGATAATAAGCTGAGAGAAGAAGTTGAGTTAGTAAATAAAGCTGATTCATTAATTTTCCAAACTGAACGTCAATTAAAAGAATACGGAGATAAGCTTCCTGAAGATAAGAAAGCTCCAATCGAAGATGCTCTTGCTGAATTGAAAAAAGAATACGAAGCTAAGAACATGGATAACTTAGAGCCAGCAATGGAGAAGTTAAATGAAGTATTCTCAGCAGCATCAGAAGAAATGTACAAAGCAGGTAATGCTGAAGGTGGAGACGCAGGTGCAGCCGGAGCAGAGAGCGGAGAGGATGAAGTAACTGATGTTGACTTCGAAGAAGTAAAAGAGGAAGTAGAGGAAAAAGAAGAAAAGTAAACTGTAGTTTATTTGACATCTTAAGTCTTCGGGATTATACATAAGAAAGGGATGAGTTAACTCATCCCTTTTTTTATGACTAATTTTTGAGTTTAAAAATAACGGGCAATGCTAAATTGTATTCCTCTAATTTTCCCTGGATGGAGGCTAATGTGAAGGTAAACGGATAGTTTTAACATTCTTATTGTAAGAATATTGAATTGAATGCGTTAAATTAGCTTTTATGAAAACTGCATCTATTTTACTCTTTATGTTCATAGGTTTCTCTTCCTTGTCTCAAAACGAAGATGTGATCAGTCATTTTTCAGCTACAGAGTTTAATGGAAAGGTTCTTTTAACATTTGCTATAACACAAGGTAATACATGTAATGGTGTTGTGATTTTGCATTCTACTGATTCTGTTAATTTTACTCAGGTTGAAAGTATAGAAGGAATTTGTGGTAGCTCGCAAGCTCAAATCGAGTATGACTTTACGCATCTCGATCCCGAAAAGAATGTAGTCAATTATTATAGATTAAGTCTTGGTGGAATTGGGTTTTCATGGATTGTAAGCGCTGAAGTAATTGATCTCGGTGTCAATAAAGTGTTGCTTCGCCCAAATCCTATTGCAGAAGGCTCTGAATTGTTTTTTGACAATGAAACTAATTCTTTAATTAATTTGAGGATCTATTCAAGTGCTGGAATATTAATTAAGTCAGAACAAACGACATCTGAGTTGTTTATTTTAAATGGGTCTGAATTTGAATCGGGAATGTATTTTTATACAATTAACCCAGAAGGAATTAACCCAGAAGTAAAAGGGCGGTTTATTGTTCCCTAAGCTAGACCAAGGAGAATTTAAATTAAATTTTGACGACAAAATAAATGAATATCAATTGACAGTTACAAATGTATTTGGTCAAGTTGTATTATCGGAATACAGAAAGGATAAAAGTTCTTCTATAATTATCGATAGCCCAGCTGGAGTATATATGTCACTGTTGAAATTTCGGATGGTGTGAAGATTAGTCAACGAGTAGTTAAGTTTTAGTGTACCGATAAATAAAAAAACCTCCAATCCGAAAGGAAAGGAGGTTTTTGACTATAAAGAGATGTTAATTTACTTTTTGACTGCTTCACAAACAGTTTTGAATGTCTCCGGGTGATTCATTGCTAAATCAGCAAGAACCTTACGGTTTAATTCCATTTCACTTTTGTTCATCAGTCCCATAAATTGAGAATAATTCATTCCGTGTTCACGCGCTCCAGCGTTAATACGTAGAATCCACAATGAGCGGAAATTTCTTTTCTTTTGCTTTCTTCCTGTATATGCATAAAGCATACCTTTTTCAACTGCATTTTTTGCAACAGTCCAAACATTTTTTCTTCTTCCAAAGTAACCTTTGGCGTGCTTCATTACCGCCTTACGACGTGCTTTCGAAGCAACATGATTTACCGATCTTGGCATAATTTTTAAGTTTTTAATAAAGAGCACATCACTATTTCAGATGGTTTAGTCACTCGTTACTGGGTTATTTAAATAAACCTGTATGAATCCGAAACATTTCGGATTATTTCATACATAATTGTTGTTTGATATTTGCTTCATCAGCCTTGTGAACTAATCCTGCATGCGTCAAATTACGCTTTTGCTTTTTTGTCTTCTTTGTTAAGATGTGACTTTTAAAAGCATGTTTTCTTTTGATTTTACCGCTTCCAGTTATCTTGAATCTCTTCTTAGCACTGGATTTAGTTTTCATTTTTGGCATCTCTCTTCGTTTTTAATTTACCTCTTTATAGCTTCTTTAAAGTGATGTGTACAAAAGTGCTAATTTATGAATGTATACACTCATTGTTTATCACTTTTAGTTCAACACTTCTTTATTTTTTCTTTTTAGAGTTGATCATCATAATCATTCTCTTTCCTTCTAATTTAGGCATTTGCTCAATGATTCCGTATTCTTCAAGTTCCTGCGCTAATCTCAATAATAATATCTCTCCTCTATCTTTAAAAACAATTGTACGTCCTCTAAAGAATACAAATGCTTTTACTTTATTCCCTTCGTCTAAAAATTTCTTTGCGTGAGCAAGTTTAAATTCGAAATCATGGTCATCAGTATTTGGGCCGAATCTAATTTCTTTCAAAACAACCTTACTTTGTTTCGCATTCATTTCCTTCTGTTTCTTCTTCTGGTTGTACAAGAATTTCTTGTAATCCAAAATTTTACAAACAGGCGGGTCAGCTTTAGGTGAAATCTCCACTAAATCAAGATCTTCAGTATCCGCTAATTTAATTGCGTCAGAAGTCGTCATTACTGTTGGCTCCTGTCCTTCGCGCACTAGTCTAATTTGACGTGCGATAATCTTGTCGTTAATTTTGTGTAAAGCTGTTACTTCTCTTTTTACAAATCTTCTATTATTTGGTCTTCTCATTCAATTAATTAATCATTTGATGCTAACTCCGTCTTAATCTTTTTGTTAATCAATTCAGCAAACTTCTCAACGCTCATCGATCCTATATCTCCTTCACCTCTTTGTCGAACAGAAACTTCACCATTTGTCGCTTCTTTTTCTCCGATTATAAGCATAAAGGGTACCTTACCTAACTCCGATTCACGTATCTTTTTTCCGATTTTTTCATTTCGATCGTCAACGAATCCGCGAATATCGTAATTATTTAGCAATTCCAAAAGGTTTTCTGCGTATTCATTGTAATTCTCACTGATTGGTAAGATAGAAATTTGATCTGTTGCAAGCCATAATGGAAAATCTCCTGCACAATGTTCGAGTAATACAGCCACAAAACGCTCCATTGAACCAAATGGTGCACGGTGAATCATTACGGGTCTATGTTTCTGATTATCAGAGCCTGTGTATTCAAGTTCAAATCTTTCTGGCAGGTTGTAATCGACTTGAATTGTTCCTAATTGCCATTCTCTTCCTAAGGCATCCTCAACCATAAAATCTAATTTTGGACCATAGAAAGCAGCTTCACCGTATTCAATAAAAGTATTCAGTCCTTTTTCAGCTGAAGCTTCTATGATAGCATTTTCTGCTTTCTCCCAGTTTTCATCGCTACCGATGTACTTGTCTTTATTGTCTTTATCACGAAGCGATATTTGCGCTTTGAAATTGACAAAACTTAGTGTTTTAAATATATAGAGAACTAAATCAATTACTTTTTTAAATTCTTCCTTGACTTGATCTTGCATACAGAAAATATGCGCATCATCCTGAGTAAAGCCACGAACTCTTGTTAATCCATGTAATTCGCCAGATTGCTCATAACGATAAACAGTACCAAACTCAGCAAAACGAATCGGCAAATCTTTGTATGATCTTGGACTTGAATTGTATATTTCACAGTGATGTGGACAATTCATTGGCTTTAACAAAAATTCTTCTGAGTCATCTGGTGTTCCAATTGGCTGAAAAGAATCTTTCCCATATTTTGCATAATGACCAGAACAAACATAGAGTTCTTTACTTCCGATATGAGGTGTAATAACTTGGTCGTATCCGCCTTTCTTTTGTGCTTTCTTTAAGAAATTTTCTAATCGTTCTCTAAGAGCAGCACCTTTGGGTAACCACAAAGGGAGACCTTGTCCAACTTTTTGTGAGAATGTGAATAATTCAAGTTCTCGTCCAAGCTTTCTATGATCTCTTGCTTTTGCAAGTTCAACTTTTTCAAGGTATTCTGTTAATTCTTTATTTTTAGGGAATGAAATTCCATAAATGCGTGTTAATTGCTTACGTGTCTCATCACCTCTCCAATATGCACCAGCAATTGATGTTAATTTAACTGCTTTTATTGGTCCTGTGTGCGGGATATGTGGTCCACGACAAAGATCTGTGAAGTTCCCTTGTGTGTAAAACGTAATCGTTCCATCTTCCAGTCCATCAAGCAACTCTAATTTATACTCGTCTCCTTTTTCTTTGAAGTATGCGATGGCATCACTTTTTGACATTTCTGTTCTGTCAAACGTGTTCTTTTGTTTTGCTAATTCTTTCATTTTCTGTTCTACTTTCTCTAAATCTGTTTCAGAGATTGTGTAGTCCATAAAATCAACATCATAATAGAACCCATTTTTTATTGGAGGTCCGATTGCTAATTTTATTCCAGGATAGAAAGATTCTAAAGCTTCAGCTAATAAGTGAGCAGAAGAATGCCACATTGTAGATTTACCTTCAGTGTCGTTCCAGGTAAGTAATTGCAAGGTAGAATCACCATCAAAAGGACGATTGGCATCAATAACCTCGTCGTTTACTTTTGCTGCAAGTACATTCCTAGCTAATCCCTCAGAAATCCCCATAGCCACATCCATAGCTGAAGTTCCTTCCTCCACTGCCTTTACAGAGCCATCTGGTAACGTTATGTTAATCATGTTCGCATAAAAATTAGAGCATAAAGATAATGAATAGTGTTGAGAAATGCACTTATAAAGGACGAGTAAATTAGAAGCGTTTTTATTCTCGTATATTTGATAAGAAACCAACTTGTTACCGCCCAATTGAAATTCTATAAAATACCATTCGTATTAATTACACTATTACTTATTCTTGGCATTGAATTTAGAAATTCGATCGAAGTGAACGATTTATTAATTTTCACTTTATTAGTAGTTTCTTTTCTTATCAATTTCCTACTATTAAAGTTTGATCTCCTGAGAAAAATTCAATTGTTGTTCTATTCTGTATCGATAGTATTGATTGGTGTATTTTTTCTTTCAACTGCGCTAACCGAAAATAAAAATGAGGAGCTCGACACTAAATCATCAAGATTTGTAGAAATTATTGAAATTGGTTCGGTTGATAGAGTCTGGAGAAAAGCACTTGTCAAGTCGTTGGCATATGTTAGCGCTAATGATGTGACAATTTCTGAAGAACTTTTGTTACTTTATTTTCAAGCATCGACAATCAAGGTTGGTGATCAGCTGTTAATAAATTCTCGAATAGAAAAGATAGAGAATAAAGGTAATCCAGGAGAATTTGATGCTGTAAAGTATTGGGCAACAAAGAAGATCTATTCAATCGGTTTTGTTGGTGAATCGGATTATCGAATAATTGATCATGTGGAAGAATCATGGCTTATTATGAATTCTAATGCTCTTCGAAATAGTTTATCGTCAACGCTAAAAAGTAATTTAGATCAAGAACAGTTGGGAGTAGGACAAGCATTAATTCTTGGGAATAAAGAATTGTTATCAACAGAAATAAAAACCAGTTTTAGCAGGGCAGGAGCAATGCACGTTCTTGCTGTTTCTGGATTGCATGTTGGTATTGTTTTAGCATTTCTAATCTTTGTGTTGGAACGTTTCCCTCGTATATTTTCAAGGCGAGCAGCGATTTTAATATCAATTCTGTTTATCTGGATTTATGCAGGAATAACAGGCTTTTCACCATCTGTATTAAGGGCAACAATTATGTTTTCCATTATTGTTTTCGGTGATGTATTTGGCAAGCAATCTTCACTTTTCAACAGTTTAGGTTTTTCAGCTTTTTTGATGATTGTTTGGAACCCTTTGATTATTTACGATATTGGTTTTCAACTTTCTTATTTGGCCATGTTGGGTATATTCTTGTTCTATGCCCCAATTTCAAAATTGTTCTTTGTGCAGAATAAGCATCTTCGAAAAATATGGAACGGAACGGCAGTTGGAATTGCCGCTCAAATCACAACTGTGCCACTAACCCTGTACTATTTTCATCAGTTTCCAAATTATTTTGCCTTAACAAATATTGGGATGATGATTTTTGCAGGCCTAACAATGGTTCTTGGACTTTTATTATTTGCCTTAAATTGGCTGCCCTATATTGGAGCATTTGTAGGAATTATTTTAGGGATAAGCTTGTCGATTATGATTTGGTTTGTAAGTTGGGTCGAATCGCTGCCTGGCTCAGTGGCAAAAGGGTTTGTCATTTCAGAAGAAATGGTTTTAATCATCTATGGAAGTTTAATGATATTAATTCTATTTAGAAAAAACAGAAAAGTAATTGTTCCTTCAATATTGAGTTTGATATTACTTTTTTCCTTGATGCAATACAAACGTTATTCAAATTTGAAACAAAATGAATTGGTAGTATTTAATAGTAATGATCTTATCGTTTCTGTGAAAATAGGGAATAAGATTTTTTGTTTTCACGATGAAAAAGATATTTCGGCAAAAAGAACACATTATTTAATGTCAAATTATCAAAATGTTAAACCGGGAAAATTGACGATAACACGTTTAAAAAAAGGATCAACAACTATTGAAAACGGAGATTGTGAAATTGAATTAATTTACAATGAAGATCAACTGAATATATCGAATAATCAGTTTAATTACACAGTTCGAACAAGCTACAAAGCAATAAACGAGACTGTGGATACAATAATCGATTTACCGTTTCTACAGAAAAACCCTTCTCACATCCAGTTAAGTAAAGGAGCCTTTGTAGTTCCTTTAAATAATCGTTAATTTTGTAGTAATTATTAAGGATATGATTTTACCAGTGGTGGCTTACGGAGATCCCGTATTAAAGAAAGAAGGCAAGGAGATTACAAAAGATTTCCCCAAATTGAATGAACTGATTGACAACATGTTTGAAACCATGTATGAAGCTTCAGGTGTTGGATTAGCAGCTCCACAAATCGGAGAATCAATTCGTTTGTTTGTCATTGATGCGAGTCCATTTGCTGAGCCAGATGAAGAGGATGATGAGCCTGACCCTCGTGCTGAAGGATTAGATGGATTGAAAAAAGTATTTATTAATCCAATTATTGAAGAAGAATCTGGAGAAGAATGGGGTTTTAATGAAGGCTGTTTATCGATACCTAAAATTAGAGAAGAAGTTTTTCGGAAAGAGAAAATTACAATTTCATATTATGATGAAAATTGGGCTTTAAAAGAAGAAGTTTATGATGGTTATGCTGCAAGGATTATTCAGCATGAATACGATCATATTGATGGGGTTTTGTTCACTGACCATCTTTCTCCATTGAAAAAAAGATTACTTAAAAATAAACTTCAGAATATATCTAAAGGAGATATATCAATAGATTATAGAATGCGCTTTCCCATGAAAAAGAAAAAAAGGTAGTTATGTATAAACTGATAGTATTCTTCTTAGCTATTTTTATTTTTACGAATTGTGGTTCTCAAGAAATGGACGCATCAGAAGGGTTGAAATTAATCAACGCAAAAGAAAGTTCAATTCGTGATTTGAGTAAAAAATTAAAACCTGGAGAAATTGTACCCTTGAACGAAAGTGATGAGCTAATCGATTTATTACTTTCTTTCTATCGTACAAATCCGCAGGATCAGAACGCCCCTTTATGTTTGGATAAAGTACATATGATTTATTCATCAACAAAAAGGCATGAGAAATCCGCAATTTACGGAGATACATTGCTTCTTAAATATCCTGATTACATTAATCGTCTTTTGATATTAGAAAGTATGGCGAACGTCTATGATATGTATATCTTCCCTAGAGATACGTCTAAAGTACGTTACTACAATGAGTTATTATTAAAAGAAAATAAGGACATTTCTAAAGAAAAAAGAGAAGAAATTCAATTTAAATTGGATAATTTGGAATTGACAATTCAAGAGATCATCATGAAGGTTAATGAGTAATTCGTTAGTATATATAGGGATTTCCGATTATTCAAATTCGCTTTGTTGTTTAGAATCGAATAATAAAACCTGTTAACGTTCTGTTAAAAACTGAAAACTTCCGAATTCTAGCTTTATATTTGAATAACAATTCGAAACAATTTAAAATTTATAACATGAAAAAAGTATTATTTACATTAATGATGGCAGTTGTATCAATAGCTGTAACATCTTCAGTGAACGCTCAAGAAGTAGTTCAAACAAATGGAGCTACAGTTGAATTTGAAAAAGATGTTCATGATTATGGAACAATCGATTATGCCGCAGACGGATCTTGTATATTTAATTTTAAGAATACAGGAAACGCACCTTTAATTATTTCAAATGCAAAAGGATCTTGTGGATGTACTGTACCATCTTGGCCAAAGGAACCAATCGCTCCAGGAGCATCAGCTGCTATTACTGTGAAGTATGACACTAAGCGTCCAGGTGCTATTAATAAGTCAGTTACGATTACATCGAATGCAGTTAATTCTCCAACTAAAGTGATTAGAATTAAAGGACAAATTAATCCTAAGCCAACTTCAGGAGCACCAGTTAATAAGACAGGAGCACCGACTAAATAAATGAATGAAGTTATATTTTGCGATTATACTTATAGCATTGAACTCCGCCTTTGGCTTCGGCCAAACGGCGGATTTTAGTATAGATAAACCTGTACACAAATTCCCAAAAACTCAAGAAGGAGTCATTTTAGAACATTTTTATACCATCAAGAATACTGGATCTATTCCTTTGGTGTTTTTTGATTATAAAGTCACCTGTTCTTGTACTAAATTATATCTACCATCAGAACCGATACCACCTGGTGAAGTCTTTAAATTGAGATTAACTTTTGATACTGACGGAAAATACTTTTTTCAAGATCGTATCATTTACCTACAAGCAAACACTAAAAAGGGAACGCATAAGCTCAGAATGAAAGTGAATGTAATACCAAAGGAAGAAAATAATTAATCAGAAGAGTTTATCTATTCAATAATCACACTATTCCGATCATTACCATAAGCTGCAAAACTTTTTCTTTTCGATTAGCAATTCAAAACCACATGCTTTTTCTTTAAAGTAAACTAATACTCCTTCTACTAGTTCATTCAAAATAAGCTGAGCACCATTACGATAGTAAATTTGACAACGCTACTGGAACTTGGACCCATGCAATTGGATTCGCAAAATTAGCAAAGGCCCAAAGAGGCTGTCATATTACAAAGAAATCACGCATATTTTGAATAGATTCAGGGTTTGTATGAACAAAGGATAATTAAGAATTAGAATAGGAGTCCTTTGGGTTAGAAAATCTATAGCTATTTATTGAATGATCACCTCTTGTCTACTTGAACTATAGGCTGAAAAATAGCCCAATGCATTATTGGTCCATTGATAGTCAGGATTCGAAGGTGCTGCACTACTAGGATCCGTTAATGATTGAAGTTCTAAGTAATACTGATACAAATTCTGATCTATAGTTCTCAGCTCAATTCCAACAGTATCTCCAATGTCAAAAATCTTAGCAAATAGAGGTCTAATTATTACATTTCCATTTGTTAGTTGATCATCGGCTAAAGTCAGATCATTCAATTTAGTCTTTGGCTTACCATTCTTACTAAGAATTGCCATGATATGGTCAACGCTTTCTAAGGGGTCGTTGTAAGATAAAAAAGCCAAATAGCCTTCCTTAGAACCAAAAAATCCTTCCGTAAATTCATAATAAATAGGAAGCTGGGCAATTGGCGTATTCATAATTGACGTAGATGCATAAGTTGTTTCATCATGAACAACGGTAAGTGTGTATTCCGAGCCAAATGCTGGAACATAATTAGTCAATTCATAATTACCATCCGAGGCGAATGGGACTGAAGTAATATTTCCCAGGTGATCAGTTATTGAGACAATAGCGTTATTTAAGACTGGCTGAGGATCGTTACTGAAGTAATTGGCGGTTTGAGTTACAAGTACTCTAACCATACTATCTTCGGCAGTATAGTTAGCTTCGATGACCACTATTTTATTAGCTTCGTTGAGGTCCACATCGATAACTTTCGTGCAGGACATGAAACTTAATAATCCTATAATTAATGCTAAATATAGTTTCATCTTATTTAAGTTTAAAATTGTAAGTGATAGAAGGAATGATCTTGAATAGTGCTGTCTGAATTGCTTCTGTTTCACCAGTCTGCGAATTATCTTCGAACGATATTGTGTAAGCATTCTCTCTTGCATACAAATTATAGATAGAGAAATTTAAATTATGCTTGAAGCGCTTCGACTCTTTCATGTACCAAGTCAATCCAACATCCATTCGGTGATAATCTGGCATGCGATAACCGTTACGCTCTGTAAAATAGGGAATTGAAATCCCCCCAACATAATACTTACCAGATGGAAATGTAACAGCATCTCCGGTATAGTAAACGAATGTTGTAGCAAGCGATAGGCTCTTATTGATCTTATACATCACTACCACTGATAGATCGTGGATTCGATCTTGCCGTGCTGAAAACACCCTTCCCTCGTTGATGTCGTCAAATTGACGAAGCGATCGAGAAAGCGTATAGCTAATCCAGCCAGTGAGCTTTCCTTTTTTCTTCTGAAGCATTAACTCCAATCCGTAAGCAGTTCCATTTCCGTAAACTAGCTCTCCCTCGACTAGATTGTTTAATAGTAGATTAGCACCATTTCTGTAATCAATCTGATTATGGAGCTTTTTATAGTAGACTTCAGCAGAAATTTGATAGGTGTTTTTCTTTACATTTTGGTAATAACCAAGCGCGATCTGATCCGCAACTTGAGGCTTGATGTTATTTGAACTAGGCACCCAAACATCTGTTGGACTGCTAGTAGTTGAGTTAGAAAGTTGATGGATGTATTGGTAGTTTCTATCGTAAGCTAGTTTAATAGAATTCCGTTCTGAGATGACATAGCTCATTGATAAGCGAGGTTCAATTCCAAACTGATAGGAACTTGATTCCCATCGATCATGAGTCTCTTCAGTCAATTTGTCTCCGTTGTCATCATAAGTATATGACTTTCCGCCAATGAGATCAAAACCAGAGTAACGGACACCATACATGATGTTAAAACGAGCTCCAATTTTCTGATCATTTTGAATGTACGCACCAAACTCCATAGCATATCGACTATCGAGTACAATTTCATTAAACGAATCATTGTCACCAGTGAGAGCGCCAGGTTTAAATGTATGATGCATGCCTGAAACGCCAAATTTCATCGTATTGTTTTTATTCAAATAGTAGGTAAAATCCTGCTTCAAACTAAAATCTTCGATGGAGGATTTTATCCCGAAAGCATCTTCTCCTGATCCAATGGTAAATTGATAATCGAAATTACTATAGACAAACGAAGTATTTGAAAAGAGCTTGCTATTGATTATTCGATTATAGCGAAGTGTTCCAGTTGCATTTCCCCAATCAAACCCAAACTGATCACTAAATCCGAACTTGTCACGGCCGAAATAACCGGAAAGAAAAATTCGATCTTTGTCAGAGATTTTATAGTTGGCCTTAGCATTAAAATCATAGAAATAGAGTTTTGAGTTCCGCTGATTCTCATCTTTCGATAATTTCAAGAATATATCGAGATAGCTTCTTCTTCCAGATACTATGAAAGAACCTTTTTCCTTAACGATTGGACCTTCTATAGCAAGTCGTGATGAGATTAAACCGATTCCGCCAGATGCACCGAATTTTTTCAGGTTTCCATCTTTCATTTTGACATCCATCACCGATGATGCACGTCCACCGTATTCGGCAGGAATACCAGCTTTGTACAAAGAAACATCCTTAATCGCATCTGAATTAAAAACAGAGAAAAACCCTAGAAGATGAGAGGCGTTGTAAACAGGGGCTTCATCCAATAAAATTAAGTTTTGATCCGCTCCTCCACCTCGCACAAAAAAACCAGAATTGCCTTCTCCTGCTGTTTTCACTCCAGGTGTAAGTTGTAAAGTTTTCATGATGTCCTTTTCTCCAAAAAGTACAGGAATGGTTTCAATACTTTTCGGGTCAAACCGAGTAACATTCATTCCAGATGAGGTAATGTTATCATTTTCTTTTTCTGCATTTACATTCATTTCTTGAATTTGAAGAACATCCGCAGGCATTGTCAATTCTATATTTTTCGTAATATTTTCAATTAGATTAAACTTAATCTCTTGTGATAGAAAACCATTAGAGCGGTAAATTATAGTGTATTCTCCAGTGTCTAAAGTCAAAGAATAAAAACCATAGGAATTAGTCAAAGTCCCAACATTATCAAGCCCTTTGACTTTTATAACAGCTCCAAAGATATCTTCCCCGTTACTTGCATCTTTAATGGTTCCGCTTAAAGTAAATTTCTGTGCGTTTCCAGTAAAAGAAAGAAAAAGAAAAAGACTGAGAAATAATATTTTCATACATCTAAATTAGGCAATTAATAGAATCAGCGAAAAAAGATTCGGATAAGAGGATAGAAGAAATGACAGTTGGTTTAAAAGTAGAGTTTACACTTTATCCGCCGCAACATGATAAGTTGGATCCTCTAAAAGGTTTACGTCAATTAGTTTGTCCGCATTTTTCAAAAGAACTTGACAATCTGGACTTAAATGTCTGAGATGAACAGTTTTCCTAGCTTTTTGATAACGGTCAGTTAATCCATTTAAAGCTTCAATCGCAGACATGTCAACAATCTTACTTTCAGAGAAGTCAATAATCACATCATCCGGATCATTCTGCACGTCAAACTTTTCTATAAACACGGTAATTGAACCGAAGAACAATGGTCCGTATATTTCATAGTGTTTAGAGCCATTTTCGTCTATATATTTTCGTGCTCTAATTCGTTTCGCATTCTCCCATGCGTATGCCAATGCGGAAATGATGACACCTATTAGCACTGCGAGCGCTAGGTTGTGTAAGAAAACTGTAATTAGTGTTACAATGACCATAACGATAACATCCGTGAGAGGCATTTTTCCAAATACTTTGAGACTTGCCCATTCAAAGGTGCCTATCGCTACCATAAACATTACTCCAACAAGAGCAGCCATTGGTAATTGTTCGATTATAGGTGCTCCCCATATTATGAAAATAAGTAAACCTACGGAAGCAACTATTCCAGATAAGCGAGCTCTTGCACCAGATGAAATATTGATTAAGCTCTGTCCAATCATAGCGCATCCACCCATTCCAGAGAAGAATCCAGTAAAAACATTGGCAGTACCTTGAGCAATACATTCTCGATTACTTTGTCCTCTTGTTTGCGTGATTTCGTCAATTAAATTTAAGGTTAATAGTGATTCAATTAAGCCAACGCCAGCAACTATTAATGAATAAGGGAAAATAAAAATGAAATTCTCCCAAGTAAAAGAAATGGAAGGAATATTGAATGGAGGAAATCCACCTTGAAGGGTTTTAATATCTCCTGTAAGGGTATCAACGACTGTTTTTGTTTCAATATTGAAGTAAATTGTAATTGCTGACACAACAATAATAGCAACTAATGATGATGGAATAGCTTTTGAAATTTTAGGTAATCCCCAGATAATTATCATTGTTAATGTGATAAGTCCAAGCATCAACAACAATGTATTGCCAGAAATCCATTCTCCATCTATTTTAAATGATTCAAATTGCGCCATAAAAATAACGATTGCTAAACCGTTAACGAAGCCAAACATTACTGGATGCGGCACCAGTCGAATGAATTTCCCTAATTTTAATAGGCCAATTATTATTTGAATTAGACCAGCGAGAATAACAGTGGCAAAAATATATTCGGTTATCTGGTCAACAGAAATTCCTGGAATTGTTTCTCTAAGCACAGCAATCATTCCAACATAAATTACGGCGATAGCTCCTGTTGCGCCAGAGATCATTCCTGGTCGACCACCTAATATTGAAGTGATTAATCCAATTGAAAATGCTGCGTAGAGTCCTGTTAAAGGGGATAGTCCAGCGATTATTGCAAACGCAATTGCTTCAGGCACCAAAGCCAAGGCGACCGTTAATCCTGAAAGAACTTCATTTTTGTAATTGATTTTTTGCTTGAGGTCAAACAGGTTGAATATTTTTTTCATGCTCTAATTGAGTGTCATTTGAGGGGGCAAAAATACAATATTAATTGATCTTTAGCACTTATTCTTTATGGTAAGGAGGTAATGCTGTTGGCACCTTACTTGCTCTATCATGCAAGACGATACTGCCAGTTACGCCTACGTTTAACGAATTATTACCAGGTAATCTAATCAGCAAATGGCATTTTTCTTTAACGAACTCAGGAAGGCCAGTGTCTTCAGCACCAAGTAAATAGATTGCTCTTTTGGGATGTTCGAAATCGTGCAACATTTCAGCACGGTCGTCTATTTCAATTCCAATTAATCGACAGTCATAAGGAATATTAGCTAGTAAATCATCGAAAGATTTGTAATTAAATAAAGGGATTCTAGACCACGTCCTTAATACATCAGATGATTGTTTTTTATAACGTCCTTCAACAGTGAAAATATAAGCAGCCCCCAAAATATAGGCAGACCTCCAAAGCGTTCCCATATTGTGAGACGTTTTCCCTCTAAATACTCCGATAGCGCAGTATCCTTTTTTATTGACCGTTTTCATGCTGCGAAGATAGAAAAATATTAGTGTGGCAATTTTTGTGACTTTGTATTTAACCTCAAAATTAAGTCATGGTTTTTTTAAGAGAAGTTATAAAAACTAATGTAACATTTAAATAGTAATCTAAGATTTACTTATATCTATTGAAATGTAATAAACTATTTTCCCAATTTAAACACGTTTTTTCTCCTTTCTACGTTGTACATTCGTAAGAATGTGTTTTTTGAGAAGGTTAATATTGCTATCAATACTGCTTTTGATTTCCAATTACGGAAAATCTCAAGAGTCCAACTTGCGCTCAAAAAACCTAAATAATACTTTAGACACTTTACAATTAGATACTTTAAGTATCTATCCTAATTCATTTAAAATCAAGTGTAACGGGGAATTACTTAGCAAAGATAGTTATGTCTTAGATTATGCATCTGCATCGCTAATAATGACTAATAAATGTGATGGGGAGTTAACTGTTCAATATAGAGTATTGCCTCTAAATCTATCTCAAATTTATTCAGTTCGGGATACATCAATTCTCTATTCAAAAGAAAAAGGATTTAGGGATCGCTTCTTAAGCTCAAATTCAACCATTAATTCAGATGTATTTGGAGGATCAAGTATTCGGAAAACGGGTAGTATTTCTCGCGGAATTTCTTTTGGAAATAATCAAGATTTAGGTGTGAACTCATCATTGAACCTTGAGCTTTCAGGGAATATAGCTCCGAATCTGAAATTATTGGCATCTGTTACTGATGATAATTTGCCCATTCAAGCAGAAGGAAACACTAATAAGTTACAGGAATTTGATCAAGTATTTATTCAAGTTTATAACGATCGCTTTAAAATGATTGCCGGTAATTTCTGGTTAAAAACACCAACCGGGTATTTTATGAAATACAATAAACGTGCACAGGGTTTAACAGTTGATTATCAATGGTCAAAAGATACGTCAAAAGTTTGGAGAACTCAAGTGAGTGGGGCATTGTCTAAAGGCAAGTTTCAACGTCAAATTATTCAAGGAACAGAAGGGAGCCAAGGACCCTACAGACTCGTTGGGAATGAAAATGAGCCGTTTATTATAGTATTGGCAGGTACGGAAAAAGTTTTTATAGATGGAAAGACATTGGAGCGTGGTCAAGAATTCGATTATGTGATTAATTATAATACCTCTGAAGTAATCTTTACCTCTAGGAATTTGATCACAAAAGATTCTAGAATTGTGATTGAATTTCAATATTCTGATCAGAATTACGCCCGTTCACTTTTTCAAACATCAACCAGCTACATATCAAAAAAAATGAAGTTTTGGTTTAATGCATACTCTGAACAAGATGCTAAAAACCAATCTTTGCAACAAGAATTATCTATTAGTCAGAAAAAACAACTTTCTGAAATAGGAGATACACTGAGCCTTGCTCGAATTTCAAGCATTGATTCTATCGGTTATTTTGACAATCAAAATCTGTACAAAATGATAGATTCCTTAGGAATTGATTCTGTACTCGTGTTTTCAATCTCTACAGATTCAGCTATCTTCAGAGCTACATTTGAATTTGTAGGCATTGGAAATGGAGATTATGTTTTTGATGGATTCAACGCATTAGGTAAAGTGTATCGTTGGGTTTTGCCTGTTGCGGGAGTTTCCCAAGGCGATTATGCGCCTTCTCGATTGATTGTTACACCTAAAAAACGGCAAATGCTCACTTCAGGTGTCGATATTCAGTTAACCAAAGGACTTAAACTATATACGGAATTTGCCTATTCAAAGAATGATATCAATACCTTCTCTCGCTTCGATTCTAATGATGATCAAAGTATTGCGGGTAAATTGAAACTTATTGGTGACCTACCGTTGAGCAATGATTCTTTGAAGAGTTGGATTCTCAGAACAAAATTAGAAACAGAAATCCGTGATCGCTATTTCGCTCCTATAGAGCAATACCGAAGCGTAGAATTTGATCGCGATTGGAATACAAGAAACAAAGGGTTTTTGGGAAATGAGTATTCAACATATGTTGGAACTAATATTATCCACCGAAAAAATGGAAACTTCAATTTTGAAGGGCAGTCCTATATTATCGGTAAAGACTATGATGGGTATCGAGGGGCTTTAAATGGAAAATGGCGAAAGAATGGGTTTAATGCTATTTGGGATGGAAGTTATCTATCCAGTGAGACAACTGAGAAGAATGAATTTATTCGTCATCGTTCAGATATCTCACAACGATTAGGATGGTTTAAAGTTGGCTATAAAGATGATCATGAATTGAATCGTTTTAACAGCAACATTTTAGAAACATCTAGCTACCAATTTTATGATTACCAATTTTATCTTGCCAATTCTGATAGCGTTGAGAATGAATATAATCTCTTTTATCGAGAACGTTACGACCGCAGATCTGATAGTACACGCCTAACACCGATAGCAAAAGCAAGGTCTATTGGTGGAGAATTAAACCTTAAAAAATGGAAAAATCAAAGCTTGACTATATTAGGGAGTTATAGAGAATTGAAAATAATTAACAGCGTGATTGCTCAGCAAACTCCTGAGAATACTGTTTTAGGTCGAATTGATCACTCTATTCGTCTTTTTAAGAATGCATTGTCTATTAGTACATATTACGAAGTTGGTTCTGGATTAGAGTTGAAGAAGGAGTTCTTGTACATTCAGGTAAATGCAGGTCAAGGTATTTATACATGGATTGATTACAACAGTGACGGAATCAAAGATTTAAATGAATTCGAGGTTGCTCAATTTACCGATCAAGCTAGTTATATACGCGTTTTCACTCCAAGTAATCAATACGTGAAAATATTTTCGAATGAGTACAATCAATCACTTTTTTGGCGACCTGAGAGAATATGGGCATCCAAAAAAGGAGTACTAAAGTTATTGTCTCGTTTTTCAGATCAGGCAAGGGCTCGGATTAAGCACAAAACAAGTGTGTTTGATGGCAATGAAGCATTCAATCCTTTTGTGAGAAGTATCGCTGATACGAGTTTGGTGTCAACTAATTCGAACTTAAGAAATACTTTATTTTTCAACCGGACATCTAGTATTTTTAGCGCAGAGTACACTTTCAATGATGTTCAGAGTAAAAGCTTATTGGCCAGTGGCTTCGATTCTCGTTCTAACTCATTCAATGATTTTTCTATTCGATGGAATGTCAAAAAAAAGTTCTCAATAAAAGCATCGTATAAATTTGGCAGAAAGAAAGCAAGCGCTGATTATGTTTTGGGTCGGGACTATGATTTAAATTATTATTTTCTCGAGCCTAGTTTGATATATCAACCGAATACTGTTTTCCGTGTGACATTGGATGGAAGGGTTTCGGAGAAAATGAACACTGAAATACTCGGTGCAGAAAAATCAAGTGTATTGGAAATTGGAACTACACTTAAATACAACCAATTGGAAAAGGGTAGTCTTCAAGGGAAATTTAATGTCGTTCAAATTAAATATGATGGTGTTCAGAATTCAGCATTAGGCTTCGAGATGCTTGAAGGACTTAAGCCTGGATTAAATTACACATGGAATCTCAGTTACCAAAGATCCATTTCAAAGAATTTGCAATTATCCATTCAATATAACGGCCGTAAATCCGAAGGGAATAGTATGATCCATGCTGGAGGAATGGAAGTTAGAGCATTCTTTTAGGCGAAAATCAGTATTGTTTTTAACCAATCCAATCTTGTTTATGTCCAGTTTATCTTAGAAAAGGACAGAAGTCTGTCCAGCGATAACATTTTACAAACAGTTAAGGGGTCAGTAAATTTTGATACAGAAGTAATTCGAATTCTCAATAAAATGCCCAAATGGAATCTGGGAAAACAAAAAGGAGATGATTTAGTGTTTACATGACTCTTCCATTTCAATTCGTTCTAAAATAGAAGCATAATGTTTCTTTGAGCAGACTTAAATTAGTTATGATTTGTTATTTTTGTGTTCTAAGCGAAACTATCAATGTCAAAACTTTTGCCAGAGAATAAATTCTTTGACTTTTCTGATTACGGAAGAAGAATAGCAAAAGTATTTGCAAAGTCATTGCTTAATTCAGTTTTTACTCCTGTGCATGTTACTTTTTTATTCATGATATCCGGAGGAGTATCGATCTATTTAATTTTAGAAGATGAATTTATTTTCGCTGGCATATTTTTAATATTAAAATCGATTATTGATGCTGCTGATGGGGAATTAGCTCGATTGAGAGAAAAGCCCTCTTATATTGGTCGGTATTTAGACTCTGTGTTTGATTTGGTATTAAATTTCGCATTACTTTTAACGATTTCGCATGTTACACATTCTCCTTTTTGGTTGATGTTAATTGCCTTTTTCTGTGTTCAATTGCAAGGTACAGTTTTCAATTATTACTACACTATTTTGCGTAATAATAAGTCAGGAGGAGATACGACGAGTAGAGTAGAGGAGAAAACCTTTCCAAAAGCATTACATGGAGAGAATCAAAGAATGGTGAATTTCCTTTTTGTTATCTACACTATTTTCTATGGTGGCTTTGATCGAATTTTAATTGGATTGGACAGAAAAGCAATGAAAATAAAAAACCTACCGAATTGGTTCATGACTTTTGTTTCCATTTATGGCTTAGGTTTTCAACTTTTAATCATTTCAATTTTATTAAGTACAGGAGCAATTAATTTTATAATTCCATTTTTTATTGGGTATTCTATTTTTATTGTTTTTATTTTAGCAGTCCGAAAAGTTATAATTACAAACTAACAAATTTTCATCAAGTTCATGATATATTTAACACGAAGAGAAAGATTTAATGCTGCCCATCGTCTATTTAAAAAAGAATGGTCGGACGAAAAAAATTTTACTGTATTTGGCAAATGCTCTAATCCAAATTGGCACGGGCATAATTACGTTCTTTTTATTACTGTAAAAGGAGAAATAGATGAAGAAACAGGCTTTGTGATTAATTTGAAAGATTTAAGTAAAATTGTTAGAGATAAAATCATTGATAAAGTCGACCATAGAAATTTAAATTTAGATGTTGATTTTATGAAAGGTAAAATTACATCAGCAGAGAATATAGCGATAGCTATCTGGGAAGAATTGGAGAAAGATTTAGTAGCAATTAAATGTGAATTACATTGTATTAAGCTTGTAGAGACAGAGAATAATTCGATAGAATATTACGGAAAAAATAATTAAAGAAATTAAGTTTTGGGGTATAAAAAAGTAGAACAATACGACGATCAAGTTACAGAATCACTTTCGTCATACTATAAAAAAGTAATCGTTGATCTGGGAGAGGATATTAACCGAGAAGGTTTAGAGAAAACACCAGAACGTGTTGCTAAGGCAATGCAATTTCTAACACAAGGTTATGATATCAATCCAGATGGTATTATACAATCAGCAATGTTTACTGAAGACCATTCTCAAATGGTTATTGTGAAAGATATTGAAGTTTATTCGATGTGCGAACACCATATGTTACCATTCTTCGGGAAAGCACATATAGCATATATTCCAGATGGAAAAATTGTTGGATTAAGTAAACTTCCTCGAGTTGTAGATGCTTATGCGCGGAGATTGCAAGTGCAAGAGCGGTTAACTGATCAAATTAAAGACTGTATTCAACGTACTCTTAATCCAATAGGTGTTGCTGTTGTGATTGAAGCTCAACACATGTGCATGCAAATGAGAGGTGTTGAGAAACAAAATTCAGTGACAACCACTTCTGCTTTTACAGGAGCTTTTGAAGAAGATAAAACACGTAAAGAGTTTATCAATTTGATTAAAAGCAGATAAATAGATCGCTATTTTTTCGAATTCGCAAACATTTTCACGTCTTCACCAGTGATTACATCACCACAGAGTATAATTAATCGTTCGACGATATTTCTCAATTCTCGAATGTTACCTGTCCAGTCTGTCTTTTGCAATTCTTGCAAGGCTTTGTCATCAAATTTCTTTCTTGGAATACCATGTTCATTACAAACCATTCCTATAAAGTGATTCGCTAATAATGGGATGTCGTCTCGTCGTTCATTCAGTGAGGGAACATGTATGATAATTACCGCAAGTCTGTGGAATAAGTCTTCACGGAATCGTCCTGCCTCAATTTCTTTTCGCAAATCCTTATTGGTTGCTGCAATAATACGAGCATTGACTTTTATGTCTTTTTCTCCGCCAACACGTTGAATTACATTTTCTTGCAGAGCACGTAATACTTTTGCTTGCGCACTTGCAGACATGTCTCCGATTTCGTCTAGAAACAATGTGCCACCTGAAGCAAGTTCAAATTTCCCTTTCTTTTGTTTAATAGCCGATGTGAATGCACCTTTTTCGTGTCCAAATAATTCGCTTTCTATCAATTCAGCTGGGATAGCAGCACAATTAACTTCAATAAATTGCTTCTCTTTTCTTTCGCTTAAATCATGTAAAGATTGAGCAACAAGCTCCTTTCCTGTACCGTTTTCTCCTGTCACCAAAACTCGAGCATCTGAAGGCGCTACCTTCTCAATCATCTCTTTAATTTGATGAATCCCATCAGTTTCACCAACTATCGCTGATCCTTTAAACTTTTTAACCGTCTTTTTCAGCACCTTACGTTCTTCGATAAGTACTGTTTTATCATTTGCATTTCTGATTGTTACTAAAATTCGATTCAAGTCAAGGGGTTTTTCAATAAAATCGAACGCTCCTTTTTTTATTGCTTGGACAGCTGTTTCAATATTTCCATGACCGCTAATCATAATGACTGGGGTTTCAATTTTCGCCTTTTGAAGACCTTCTAAGACTTCCATGCCATCCATTTCTGGCATTTTAATATCGCAAAATATTATGTCATAAGCTTCAGTTTTTGCTTTGTCTAGTCCCTGTTTTCCATTCTCAGCTTCATCTACTTCAAACTCTTCAAAAACAAGAATCTCTGTCAATGCTCTGCGTATAGTTCTTTCGTCATCAATGACTAATATTTTCCCCATTGCTCTATAATTTCAATTTTTTTCTAAATATAATGAATATAGAAGTAAATTATTCCAACGACTAAAAAAGTTACCGCAATAAAAAATGGCTCTGATTTTCGGGAGCCATTTCTTCTATTAATTTAACTTCTATTTTTGCAAAACATTGTTGGCTAACTGGATTAAATCGCCTTTCGACTGCAATCCAATTACTTGTTTCACTAATTTGCCTTCACTGTCAATCATTAATAGTGTTGGATAGGCACGTATTTTATACATTTTTGCAATTTCTGGCCCATCCGCATTTTTTTCCATTTCAACTTTTAGGTTAATAAAATTATCATTGTATAATTCACCAACTTCTTCATTTTTAAAAGAAGTTTTAGCCATTCTTTTACATGGTCCACACCAATCTGTGTAACAATCTATAAAGATTATTTTACCAGTTTCTTTCGCTAATTCTTTTGCTTCATTAAGTGTAATGTGCTCAAAAGAAATTCCTACACCATCTATCTTAGCTGCAGAAGGCAATAAAAATAGTGCTGCAAACGCAATAAAAAGTATTCCAAATTTGTTTTTCATCTTTTTCATTTTAGTTAGAACGATAATTTATTTAGTTACTTATAAATAAGGAAAAATAATTGTCTATTACTAAAGATTGATTTTTTCTATTCCTCATTCTTGTTACCTTTGAAACAATTATCATTCCAAAAGAAAATGCAGATTAATTTTAGAACCAATAATGCTGAATTAATTCAAGAAATTGAGTCTATTGCAGCTCAATGGAATTCTTCAATTGATAGTTTTACCGTTCAAACATCGGGTTCTACTGGGAGTCCAACATCAATTGTGTTATTGAAACAACACATGCTTGCTTCCGCAAAAATGACAGGAGAATACCTTAATTTAAAAGAAAACGACAAGGCTCTGTTATGTCTTTCACCAAAAACAATTGGAGGTATAATGATGATTGTTCGAGCTATTGTACTTCGGTTAGATTTATTTGTTGTGACTCCTTCTTCGAATCCCTTAAAAAGCTGTACTGATCAAATCGACTTTATTGCAATGGTTCCATTGCAATTATCCAATGTTATTGATGAGTCGCTTGATAAATTTAGGGGAATAAAATCCAGTATCATTGGTGGTGGAGTGATTTCTACAGAGTTAATTAAGAAGATAGAGGTCAATGCATTACATTGCTTGCAAACCTTTGGAATGACAGAGACAATATCACATATTGCAATGCGGAAAATCACCTTAGAGAACTTATCTTATCAAGTACTTGGAGATGTTAGAGTTTCTGATAATGCTGGCAAATTGGTAATTGATTCAAATCAATTAGGCATTGAAAGCATAGAAACGAATGATTTGGTCGAAATTATTAATGCAAAGTCATTCAATTGGATAGGTCGATCAGATTTCATCATCAATACTGGAGGTGTTAAGGTAAATCCAGCAAAGATAGAAGAGCAGCTAAGTCAATTGATTCCAACTGTGTTTTTTATGCATGGTTTGCCTGATGAGGTTTTAGGAAGTCGTGTAGTATTATGTGTGACAAAAGAATGCACGATTGCTTTTTCAACTGAATTGTTAGAGAAATATCTAAATCGTTTTGAGATGCCTAAAGAAGTGTATATTTTTAGTTCCTTTATTGAGACCAAGAGTGGAAAGATAAATAGAGTAGAAACAACTAAATCTTTACAAGATGCCGAAAAAAAAGTATTATGAAATACTTGGATTGACTCCTGGCGCTTCAGATCGAGAGGTTAAGAAGCAATTTAGAAAATTAGCGATGAAGTACCATCCTGATTTGAATTCTGACCCTAATGCGGGTGAGCTATTCATTCTATTGACGGAGGCATATGATGTAATCTTGAATAAGGACTTTGAACCTCAAATTGCTATAAAACCCTCTGAGTCAACAAAGAAGACACAAGAAGAACGAATGTATACTGCTCGTGCTAGGTTTCAAGATCAGAAAGAGAAAGAGCGATTAGAAACAGATCAATACTTTAATATACTCACATCAGGAAAGCGATGGTTTTTTTTAAAATCAATTGCTTATGTCGGTTGTTTTCTTGCGTTATTGACATTTGCGGATTTATTTCTTCCACATCATTATACAAAAGATGAAGTAACTCATTACAATAGAAATGTTGCAAACGGACCAATAGGGCAGAGTATTAGTCTCGTGAAAACAAGGAAAAACGATTACTATTGGATTAGCAATATTAGCTATGATTTATACGGTATAACTCGAAAATTAAATGTTGAATCAAGCTGGTTTCTGCATAACCCTGTGCAATTAATTTCACGTGGAAAAGTTGAGAATAAGAGCTATCTAATTCACTTTACTTTTTATGAAGGAAGCGTGTTCGTGATTGTTTTGTTGCTAATTCCACTTTTGACAATTTGGTACAAGAGAAAGAATGTAAAATTCACTATCTTATATCACTTATCTTTTTATTTAGTGAGTAGTTTTATGTTAATTTATCTTTTTACTGAAGAAAGATGGGCACACATAATTACATTAGGATTTCTTTAAGATTAGAATCTCTTCATAGCCCTATCCATATCACGTTTATCATCTTTTTCTTTCATGTCATGACGCTTGTCATGCAGCTTTTTACCTTGAGCAGTAGCAATCTCTAGTTTCGCCCAACCTTTATCCGTAATGAACATTTTTAATGGCACAATCGTGTTGCCTTTTACTTTTAGAAATTTTTCAATTTTAGAAATTTCTTTTTTATTTAATAATAATTTACGGTCAGTTCTTGGTTTATGGTTGTAGATTGAGCCATTTTCATAAGCAGTGATGTGCATATTACGGATCCAAACTTCGTTATTTTCAAAGATGCAATAAGCCTCTAGAATACTTGCTTTGCTGTTTCTTATACTTTTTATTTCTGTACCAGAAAGAACAATTCCAGCAATGAATTTATCAAATAGATGATATTCAAATCGCGCTTTTTTGTTTTTTATGTTTATTTGGTTCTGCACTTTATTAAAATTAGACTATGCAAAAGTAATATTTCTAGCGTACATTCTGCTTCAAAATTGAATACCTTTGTTTCGTGAATATTCCATCTAAACATATTGAGAATGCTGTTGATCAAATTGCATCTTTACCAGGTATAGGACGTAAAACTGCATTGCGACTTGTTTTACAGCTTATGAATCGTTCTAAAAGTGAAATTGAAGAATTTTCAAATGCATTTTTAATGATGAAAGAACATGTCTTAAAATGTACTTCTTGTGGCAATATTTCAGAGACAGAAATGTGCGAAATATGTAAAAATGAAAGAAGAGATCATTCTATTATTTGTGTGGTTGAAGATATTCGAGATGTTTTGGCAATTGAAGGAACGCAGTCATATAAAGGTATTTATCATGTATTGAATGGAATTATTTCCCCAATGGATGGAATAGGACCATCAGACCTTAATATAGAGTCATTAATTGAGCGTGTGCAAAATATAGATGTAAATGAGCTCATCTTTGCATTAAGCGCAACCATGGAAGGGGACACCACTAGTTTTTACTTGTATAAAAAAATGAAAGGATATGATGTAGAGTTTTCTAGTCTCTCTCGTGGCGTCGCTATTGGATCCGAATTGCAATATGCTGACGACATAACATTAAGTCGTTCAATTGTTAACCGACAGCCTTTTCAGTATTAAGCTGATATAATAAATTATTGTTAATATTCTGTTTTAAATTCAACGAATCAAATACTAGAAAATAGTACCTTTATTACAAAACACTAAAACAAACAATTATTATGCTTAAAGAATTTAAAAAGTTTATACTGACTGGAAACGTCATTGATTTAGCTATTGCCGTAATTCTAGCTGGTGCCATTGGAGGTGTAGTTAAAGGATTTGTAAACCTTGTAATGATGCCATTAATAGGTCATTTTTCAGGAGGTATTAATTTCGCAGATTTAAAAGTCATTCTTTCTGAAGCTGTTGTCGAATCTGAAGGAGTTGCAGCGATTCCAGAAAATGCAATCATGTATGGAGCATGGATTAATACTATTATTAACTTAGTTATCGTGGGGTTCGTTTTGTTCATGATTGTTAAGGCATACAACAAAACAAAGAAGAAAGTAGAAGAAGCTCCAGCTAAACCAGCAGTACCTACTAAAGACCAGGAGTTATTGATGGAGATTAGAGATGCTTTGATGAAATAAATTTTTCTTTCGAAATATGTTGATTTATTATGAGCCTGTTTAGTTTTCTAACCGGGCTTTTTTATTGACAAAAACTGGTGTAATTATTGCTATATTTGTAGTAGTTCTTTGGGGTCGTATTGGATTTGACAGCGGTAGCAATTGTCCAGTGCAAGCATGTCGAGCAATGTGGTGAGGCTCGTTAATAATTAGTCACAAATTATAATTGACAACACGTCATACAGACTTGCTGCCTAATTTAACTCAGTTAAATTAAGCTTTATCTCGTGGAATAATAGTACACAGACAAGTTCCTTCTCCATTGTTTCCGTCTGATAAACAAGGATCAAGAAGGACCATTTTTTTCAGAATAGTGCTAGTGACACTTCTAAGCTAGCATGAAACTCAGAAGATAAGTGCAATTATTGGGTGTCTTTATCCGGGATTGTATCGAAAATTAATTAAAGAATAAACATGTAGAAAGCTGAATTATTCGTCGTTTGGACGAGGGTTCGAAACCCTCCGACTCCACTGAAGGGGAGAGCTCTATATTTTTGTAGAGTTCTCCTTTTTTTATTTCCCCTGAAAGCCCATCAATACTTAGCATTAGACGAAGCAATTCATAAATTCGTGAGGTTCGATATTTTTTATTTACGATTTCGAAGTCAAAGGGGAAGATAGCTTTTAGAATCCGCTGTTTCCCCAGTATCGTTGAGGGTTTGTAGGAGTTCGATAATTTTGAAAGAATACCGACTCCTTTTTTTAAAGACTTAGTCAAATTGAGCTTATTTGATGACCTAAGACGAGACTAAATAAGCCCTTATTTATTATTGTTAGATGCTTCGCTTGCCGCTATTTCTGCGGTAATAAACTTTGAGTCTAACATGTCAACTTGACGAATAATTTTATCGTTCTCCCATTGGATCCAAACATGCAATGGAATGGCATAGTTCTCTTTTGAAAATTTCCCCACTGCGTACAGCTCACCAAAGTATGCCGACCACACTTCGCCATTATTTAATTCAAACGTTTGAAGTCTACCTTCCGAAAAGGTGATGTCTTCATAAATATTATGAATATTATTCCAATAGGTAGTTGCCTAAGCACCGCCTGATGCAACAGTAGCCGTATCTCCTGCTGTTTGTAATGTAAAGTCCTCTCCTAACAGTTCCTTCACATAAGAAAAATCTGCTTTTGCAAAGAGATTCATATTCCTGAATAAGGTTTCAGCTTTAGCGTCATATGAGGTGAAAATTCCGCTTAATGGGTCTCCGTTTTCAATAATTTCTTTTTTCGTATTGACATTTTCTGACGAAGATTCAGAGCAAGAAACAAATAGGGATGTAACAATTAATAGGCAAAATAATTTTTTCATTTGTTAAGTTTTATTTTTTGTGTGATGATAACAATTCTACTTTTACAATGAATGCTAACGTTTAGTGTATGGAGACGAAGCATCCCGAAGGGTGCTATGCAATATACACATTGTTGTGTTTCGTTGTTTTAATTACCAAGGATTCTTGAAAGATTCTTTGTCAAATGTCTTATTATATTCCTTGAATAAAGAAGGACTTGTATTCTTTAAGAATAACTCGTTCTTTCTTGAGAATACTCTAAACAAAATAGCAAGCGGAGTCAGCATTAAATAGAACACAATTGATAATAAAACATTAGGAACGATTAAACTTAAAACCCAAGTTAACTTCATCCATAAAAAGTCAATCTTAATTGCTAGATATTTAGATAATATACCAACTACTCCAATGAGCATAGATAAAATTAGAGCTGGCCGCCATTGAGTTGTCATAAAGACAACTAGCATGCCTACAGTAATAACCAAAATAGTCTTAGTTGATTCAGTTTTCATTTTATTTTTAGTCATGTTAGATCAAAATAATGTGTAAATAAACGGTGCTGCAGCACTACCACCTCCAAAAACGATTAGTATTCCAAGCAAAAGTAATACAAGTATTATAGGTGCAAGCCAAAACTTTTTTCGCTCTTTCATAAATTTTAATATGTCTTTTAAGAATTCCATTGAGATTATTTTTTTGATGTTAGATGTTCAACGATTATTTTTTGATTTCTTACCCCTGTTTATGTCTCTAAATCCAAGATTATTAGAAATAAACATGACATCACGTGCTGTTTTAATCGTATCATTAGAAATTCGAGTATAACCTATATTTGAATTATTGAATTTCTTTAAGTTATTAGTTATTGATTTTGAATCAATATAGCTAGACCAAGTTTTGGAGAGTTTCGCTTTTCGACAAACGACTTCTGCAACCAAAAAAACTTAGGCAAATTGATATTACTAGTGTTAAAGAATTTATTAGAATATTTTTCATTTTAATCCATTTTAAATTTCACCATCCACTTTTTTTTGTTCTCCCAATCAGGTTGATCTTTTTTGTAATATACAAAATCATTTACTACCAAATAATCCATGTCTGTGCTCATAAAACAACGATAAGCATCATAAGGAGAACATACAATAGGTTCCCCTCTTACATTAAAGCTTGTATTTACGACTAATCCAAACCCTGTTTGAGTGTTGAAGGAATTAATTAGCTCCCAATATCTTGAGTTGGTTTCTTTATGAACTGTTTGAATACGTGCCGAAAAATCTAAATGTGTGATAGACTGAATATCACTACGTTTTATATATAACTTTTCCATCAATGGTAAATCATGAAAATTATCTGGTAATTTTTTTCTTCGACTTTCCTTTACAGGAGAGACTAGTAACATATAAGGAGACGTCTTGTCTAAGTCAAAATATTCTGTATACTTTTCAGCTAAAACAGATGGTGCAAAGGGTCTAAAACCTTCTCGATATTTAATCTTTATATTTAATTTCTTTTGCATTTCAGGAATACGTGCATCACCTAATATACTTCTATTCCCTAATGATCTTGGGCCAAATTCCATTCTTCCCTGAAACCATCCAACAATATTTCCTTCTGATAATTTTGAAGCAACAGACTCCGATATATCACAAAAGTTTTCACAGTAATTGTAAACTGCTTTAACCTTTTTGTTCATTGATTGAATTTCCTTTTCAGAATAATCGGGCCCTAAATAAGTCCCTTTCATATTATCATATGAATAATCAATATTTCTTTCTTCTTTAAAAAACATAAAATTAACTGCAAGAGCTGCACCTAACGCTCCTCCAGCATCACCTGCAGCCGGCTGGATATAGATGTCTTTAAATATCTTTTTTTCAAGTAGTTTACCATTAGCTACGCAGTTTAAAGCTACCCCACCTGCTAAGCATAAATAATCCGCTTTTGTAATTCGCTTTGCCTCTTCAGCCATTTTAATTACAATTTCTTCTGTCACCTGTTGGATAGCAATTGCGAGGTCGCAATGAATTTGCTCTAAATCAGCTTCTGCTTCTCTACGTTTTAAACCAAAAAGTTTTTCCCACTTTTTATCCTTTGTCATTCTTAACCCAGTAGCATAATTAAAGTATGACTGATCTAGCCATACTGAGCCATCTTCTTTTATATCAATCAATTTATCTTTGATAAGCTCTTTGAACCTTAATGTATCTTTAGAATTTGGATTTCCATAGGGAGCAAGTCCCATTAACTTATATTCACCTGAGTTAACTGTGAACCCAAGATAATATGTGAAAGCACTATATAACAAACCTGCTGAATGAGGAAACTCCATCTCTTTTAGCATCAAAATTTGCCCATTTTCTCCTAGGCCTATTGATGCGGTGCACCACTCTCCAACTCCGTCAATAGTCAAAACTGCAGCCTTCTCATAAGCTGAAGGATAGAAAGCACTTGCAGCGTGAGATAAATGGTGCTCAGAAAAAAGAAGGTTTACTTTCTTTTTATCGTAACTCCCTACTTTTTTTAATCCATCATAAATAAGCTTTTTTAAAAAAAGCTTTTCATTTAGCCAGACAGGTATTGCTTTAAGAAAAGAGATAATTCCTTTTGGAGCAAATGAATAATATGTTTGAAGAAGTCTTTCAAATTTGAGTAGAGGCTTATCATAAAAAACAATAGCATCTAACTCGTCTAATTCTAGCCCACCTTCTTCTAGACAATATTTAATCGCATTTAGAGGGAAATCTGCAGTATGCTTATCTCTTGTGAATCTTTCTTCTTGTACAGCAGCTATTATTTCACCATTAACTATTAAAGCAGCAGCAGAGTCATGGTAAAAAGCAGATATTCCTAGTATTTTTTTCATTGAAAATTTGATTTTATGAAACATAACGGCTGAGGCTAAGTCATCGTTTTAATGTGTCTTAGGTTTTGTTACAAGCGTTAATCTAAGTTATTGCCTTCACCAAGAGGAACAAATCTTATTTCTGTTTAAAATAAAATTGATATTGAACCATTTGCTTGTCCGAAAGCAACTCCATTTCTGCTATGTAGTATGGGGTATGAATTGTATCACCCGCATTATAAATAGTATCGAAATTAGAATTTGAGATTTGTATACTGTATGCGTTGCCATCATTCACAAAGGCTCTATCAATTTCCCATGTTTCATTTTCAGGCACAACTATATAGCCACCACCATATGCGCTTTTATAGTATGTCGAATCTTGAGCAGCAGCATTCAAGACAATCAAGCAAAATATGACGAAACAAAATTTTAGCATTTAGGGTACAATATTAAATTCGATAATACTTAGAAAATCTCCTGGGCACGTTGTTCTAATTAATTGACCCGCACTTAACCACAAAGGGAATTCGTTTGTAGCAGCAGAGGCAAAACTACTGTTACCATTGCCAATTGGGTTGATATGATGATACATTACATTATCTACATAATAAGGTCTTGGTCTTGCTAAATCTGTGCAATTAGTTGTCGGCATATTTGTAGAGATCCCGACTGTTTGTTGATGATACGACTCTACCTTCCATACTTTACCCGCTGGTACGGTTTGGTTAACATCAATTACTTTAATCACTTGATTAAACTGTAAATTTCCTTGCGCAAAAGAAGCACTTGAAAATGCTATTGCCAGTATAAAAAGTAAATTTTTCATAGTTCGTTTTTATGGCACCACGTTAAATTCAATAATACTTACTTTGGCATTGGTACTCCCTACTAAAGATACACTTTCATTGGATGGTAGCCAGAAAGGCAGATTTGCATACAGTGATGAATTGTTCAATACAAAATAACTTGTACCTCCCCAATTTATTTGAAAATATGCGTTGTTATTGCTGAGTGCTACACTTTCGATCTTCCACACTTTTCCAGCGGGTACTGTAACAGCATTTCCAGGTGCAGGTATAGCATCAAGGATAAGCACTTGGTTGAATTGTAGGTTGCCCTGAGACCAAACAATGTTGGAACAGACTAAAGCGAATATTAGAAGTAATTTTTTCATATTATTTTTATGGCACCACGTTGAATTCGATGGCTGAAAAATTTACAGTTACAAGATAAGTCGCTGGAGATCTAGATGATACATCGTATGTGCCAGACGGTAACCAAATTGGAAAAAAATCTTGATGTCCTAGACCATTAGTCCCATCCCAGATTAGGTTATCTCCAATATATGCAATATATGAACCACTTCCTCTTCCAGGAATCCGATTTCCTGTACCTTGTGTGAAATAATAATTTGCAGATTCAATTTTCCATACTTTGCCAGCTGGGACAGTAATTGTGCCAATCGTCGTTTGAGTAGTTCCCAATGTGGCCGTGTAGGAATTATTCACAACTTGGTTAAACTGTAAATTCCCTTGTGCAGAAAGCTGCAGTGAGATAAAGCAAATTGCTATTAGAATTAATTTTTTCATTTTTGTTTAAAGTAAAATTGATATTGCACCATTTCTTTGTTGGAGAGCAATTCCATTTCTGCAATATAGTACGGTGCACGAATGGTGTCTCCGGAATGGTAGATTTCGTTAAAATTTGTTTTGGCTACTTGAATGCTATACGCGTCTCCTCCATTCACAAACACTCGATCTAGCTCCCAAATTTCTTGTTGAGGTACAATAATATGACCACCGCCGCAAGCACTTTTATAAAAAGTAGAATCTTGCCCGAAAGTAGAGAAGGATAATATCGCTATTTGAAAGAGTAATATTTTCATTTATGGTACTACGTTGAATTCGATTCCATTTATTGTAGCTGTGCTTCCGGCCACAAAATCTGTTGAAGTTTCATTAGAAACGATGATATTATAGGTGCCTTCTGCAAGCCACACTATGTGCTTTAAACTGTTTCCATTATAATTCGCATTTCCACGGTAAAGGAGGACTTGTTCATCTACTCTTAATGAAAAAAACTGATTATCTGTTCTTGCATAACTAGTTGCCATTCTAATAGCTAACGAGGCACTTTCTATCTTCAATACTTTACCGGCAGGTACTGTTAAAGTACCAATAGTACTCTCAGCATAATCTGCAGTAAATCCTGGAGATGTGTAAGTCTCAGTACGCACCTGATTAAACTGCAAGTTCCCTTGCCCAAAAGAAAAGCTAGAGATTGTTATTGCGAGTATAAATAGTATATTTTTCATTCTTAGTTTTTTTATGGTACTACGTTGAATTCCAAGACCGATATAGACCCGAGCCTAGGACCATCGTTATTTGTCCACATGTGAACATCATAAATGCCTTCACTTAGCCAAAGAGGAACAGCCTGAAAATTGGAATAATATGCTGAGTAATTTGCAAATACAATGTGGTCCCCGACGAATAATGCTATTTGTTGGAGCAAAGTATTACTACGCGTTGCACTTGCAGAAGTAATTTTCCACACTTTGCCTGCAGGAACAGCTAATGATCCGACATTAATTTTACCTGTCCCAGTTCCTGAATAGCTGAGATTAACAACCTGATTAAACTGCAAATTACCTTGTGCAAAAGAAAAACTAGAGATTATTATTGCTAAAATAAAGAGTAAATTTTTCATGTAATATTATTTTCCTAATTAAAATCCGTCTACAGTGTAAATCAATGTATTTGCATCACTTCCAGAACCTGACCCAGAGGTGCCATCTTGTGCTATAATATTCCAAGACCCATTCCAGATATATGAAATTCCAACCGTACTGTTATAATACCCATCATTCATTGAAGGCGAAACAGGTGCTGAAGCTAAAGTTCCTAACCAGTTTACAGAAGTTCCATTTGTTCCTGGTATCCCCTGTGGACCTTGAGGCCCTGTTGCACCAACTGCTCCATCGTTTCCTGGGGTTCCTTGAATACCTTGAGGTCCCGTTGCACCAACTGCTCCATCATTTCCTGGAATTCCTTGAATACCTTGCGGTCCTGTTGCTCCTGTTGCTCCAACTGCTCCGTCGTTTCCTGGGATTCCTTGTGCTCCTGTTGCACCCGTTGCTCCAACTGCTCCGTCATTCCCTGGGATTCCTTGTGCTCCTGTTGCACCCGTTGCTCCAACTGCTCCGTCATTTCCTTGGATTCCTTGTGGTCCTGTTGCACCAACTGCTCCGTCAATACCATCAAAACCATCATTTCCTGCTATTCCTTGTGGTCCTGCCGGTCCAGGTGTTCCTGAATTCTCTGCATACAATGCATAAGGTACACTCATTAATTGTTGAGTACCTAATACAGCGTAGTTTGTTCCACCAGTTTCATCTGCTGATACTTCAACAAAATAAACTCCTGTTGACCAATCAATTAATGAGAAATCACCAGAGATTACCGTTCCTTGACCTACAACAATATTTACTAAACCATAATTGCTGGTAGTTGGTGAAAACGATTCTTCATATACAACCGTCCCTCCAGGAGACGTTTGAATAAGTGATATTTTTAGTCCAACATTTGAATTCGTAAGAATTACACCTGCATTGGTTCTAATAACTGCTTGATAATTTATGCCTTGTGGGGCTTGTGCAAAAGCTCCAGCAGATAGCGCTAAAAACGCGAGTGATACTATTATCTTCTTCATATTAAAGGATTTTTATAAATGGTAAATATTGTGCTTGTCCTGATTCTGGTATATATTCTAAAAAGTATTTGCCTTGTTCAATCCCCGTTACGTTAAGTGTTAATACGCCGTCTGTACTTCTTCCAAGACGAACAATACGACCTGCAACATCATGAACGCGATACATAAACGGAGCCGTAGATGAAGACGTAAATGTTATTTGCTCATTGGCAGGGTTTGGGAAGATTGTGATTACTTCGTTGTTGACTTCATGTATAGACAAGAACGAAAGATCTCCTTGCTGAAATCCAAGCGTGTGGGTTGCATCAGGGTCAAAAGTTGAGGTAAATGTTTCACCCATTGTAAAACTTATTTCCAGAGTTCCATTGCTCATTTCAGAGCCTGATGATGCAAAAACATCTCTTGAAATTTGTAGTTGAGATAATGAGGTGGAACTACATAGAAGTCCTCCAAAGAGTAGAAGTAGTGTTTTCATAGTTGTGTTAGTTGCCTACAAAATAGTTGTTTAATTAGAATATAATAGACTTTTGAAAGAGTTTTTTTTTGGTATATGTTTGATAGCAGAAATTCCAATTTGTTTGATGAAAGCCTTGTGTTAGGTCGTTGGTTCCACCTGTCCCCGTATTGATAACAACCTCTCCAATGGTGAAGTCTATGCTGCCACTGGCATTTGTATATGAGTCTCCTTGAGTGGAAACAACTTCTTGACCGTAAGTAATTGTTGACAGAGCGAGTGCTCCGAGTAGTAGTAGTTTTTTCATGGTTAAACTTTGAAAAGTAAATATAATCTTTTTTATTGAAGTGTCATTGCTTGTAACGTTAAGTATATGAAGCGTAGTGAGGGACGAGTTATGATTTCATATACATTGTTACCTACAGTGTTTATTCTTCTATTGGTTCATCATTCATAAATGACTCAAATGAGCCAATAGGAGCAAAGTCAATATAAATTGTTTTAAAATCATTTTTATCTCGCCATAATTTTATTGAATCGGTACCTTTTGACTCTAACCAGTCTTTAGTTACTTTTCTCCTCTCTTTAAGTCCTAAAACTTCAATTAATAGCCATTGGCCTAGAGCGTCTTGCCCGTACCTTTTACCATTTTCATCTTTTTCAGTATTGCTTCCGGATTGAAAATTTTTCAAGTTATCTCCGGTTAAAAGTGCTGGTATTTTTTTGCCGTTTGGTAATTGGAGGTGAAAACGCACTTCTTGTTTATTATCACCTTTTCTTGCTTTGATTATGGTTAAAATATCGTTACAGAAAAAATCTGAATGTTTTCTATGAAATTCAATGGGTATAGGAATATATACTTCATTTAGAGGTCTGGGTTTATTACTTCCTTTAACTTTTGGAGCTCCATTCCATGCGTTTAGGCCTGACTTTTCTTTAACTTCCTGATTTCTATATGAATAAAGAGGTAAGTAAATCTCAATAGTTTCTGATTCAACAACTTTCGTGGATTCAATGATTTCTAAATATGCTTTTAATAAAAATTCAAAAGGATCTTCAATAATATCAACATCAAATTGATTTAAAACTGTTGAATTATATTTTTCAGAATCAAATTTTTGCCAAATTTGAGAATCTCCAAATGTATATTTATAATCTTTATTACCATCTGACCAAGTAAATGATTTTGTTGTTTCTTTAAAATCTTTTAGATTACTTGTGTCAATTAAGGGATAAGCACATTCATTAATGGTAAAACGCCCTTTGTCACGAGTCACATAATGATATATATTATTGTTCTCTAACAAACCCAAGCGATTATAATCGCTTATCATTTTTTCATTTTTAATTTCAGATATTTTTAAAGCTAAAGCTTCAATATCATTTTTAAATCCGTTTATTTCTTGCTGATAACTTTTGAGTTGCATAACCTTTTGAAAAGAAGGTTTGCTATTCATAAACGTTTTTAATCCAATACCAATCCTTTTCTCTCCAAAAATGGATAAAACATCATGTGGTGTATTACCAATATCTACATTCAGCCCTTGAAATGTTTTTGCAAAAACTGTTTCTTGAAATTTTGAGTCAAGGTAGGGGATTAAGTCCCCTTTTTTTTGACGAAATAAATTTGTGAGAGCACCATAAACTTGTAAAAATTTTATGTATTCATTTCTTTGTTCTTTAGAGTATTGTTCCCAAATACTCATTATAAAACATTTTTTATTTCGTTTGCAATTCGCTCTATTAAAGTTGTAGTTACTGAATTTCCTGCTTGCATATATAATTTACTATTTGCAAGGTTTGGTAAAATGTAATTTTTCGGATAACCTTGAAAAGAAAAACATTCTCGAGGCGTTAATTTTCTAATACCAAAGCTATCTCTAATTAAAGGTACATTGTGTCCTCCTGTTCCCATATTAGCAGTTAGAGTTGGGCAGACGTTACTTTTGTTTTCTCTTACATAGACTCTTCTCCATTGATAAACGGTATCTCTTGAAACCATTGACTTATCCAATTCAGGATAATATCGATGTTCTTTAGGATAATAGTATCTATCTTCTTGTTTACCTTTTTCTAAAATGTTGTGAATAGTTTTTGTGAGTTCTATTTTTTGAGGAAATTTAAATTTTTCAAAATTTGGAACTTGTTTAGGGTCAAAAGCAACAATAAAAATACGTTCTCTATTTTGTGGAATATTTGCGTGTGACATTGAATTTAGAATTGAGCTATAAACTTTATATCCCAATTTTTTTTCCAAAATTTCAATGATAGTTTTGAATGTTTTTCCTTTGTCGTGTGAAACTAAATTTTTCACATTTTCAAGGAAAACAACTTTTGGTTTATGTTTATTGATAATTTGCTCTACGTCAAAAAATAAAGTTCCTCTTGTATCGGCAAAACCTTTTCTGTTACCTGCAATGGAAAATGCTTGGCAAGGAAATCCAGCACACAAAACATCAAATTTTTCTGGTATATAGTTTTTAGTACTTTCTTTTGTTATATCTCCAAATGGAATTTCGCCAAAATTTTCTCGATAAGTTTTTTTAGCGGTATTTTCCCATTCACTTGTATAAACGCATTTCCCTCCATTGTTTTGTAAAGCCAATCTAAAGCCGCCAATCCCAGCAAACAAATCAATAAATTTGAATGTATAATTTTCAGGTGTTGGAAATGGTACATTTTCAACTTCAAAAAGTAGTTGTTGTAGAGCATCTTCTGCTACAATAGAGATGTTTTCATCTTGTTTATACTCGACAAAGGTTTTTAAGACTTTTAAAGCATCATTTTTATAGTGTTTTGACACTCCGTTATGAACATTATGTAGATAATGAGTTATTACAGCTTTGTCTTCTGGTTCAACAAGTTTTGTTTGATAGTTTTTACCATCAAATTCCTCAATACTTACTATATGTTTATCTTTTATCAAAACTTAAAAATCTATGTACTTATAAAAATAGCACTTTATTTCCTAAATGAGAGAAAGTTCTTTGAATTTAGGTTTTTTTTTGTCGTTGTAGGTAACGTTAAGGCTAAACGCCGTTGCGTTCTTAAAGATAATTAATTTCCGAAGAAATTACGTGCGAGTTCGGATGATTTATCATTCGAAGCGAGATTTGCAATGGAATTTAGCCAGTGTTACCAACCGACTAATGTCAGTCGTAGTGAAAACGACATTTGGCAATTAGTATTTCGTCATCCGTTACGCGATAAATTAACCTGTGCTCACTATCAATTCTTCTTGACCAGTATCCGGAGTATTTATACTTTAATGGTTCTGGCTTTCCAATTCCTTCAAAAGGATCACGAGAGATGCTCTTTAGTAACTCATTAATTCGTTTCAGTTTTTTTTTATCAGTCTTCTGCCAGTATAGATAATCCTCCCAAGATTCGTCAACAAATATATATTTCATTCTTCCAGAAGAGATTTACTTGATGAATTTCCGCTTCTCAATTTGCTAATCGCAGAATCTAGGCGTTCTTCATTTATCTTTGATGATAGCTCATGATTAGTTGTCATGAGTGAATTATACTCAGCTAAAGACATAATTACAACCCCATTATCCTTACCACGATTAATGATAAGAGTTTCAATATTCGATGTTACTTTATCGAAGTAACTCTTAATGTCTTTTCTGAAGTCGGAAATGGATGTTGTTAACATAATCTTTAGTTTACGTACGTTATTATGTACAAATATACGTACAATTATTAAGAGAAGCAAATTTTAAACCACGTTTGTCTAATGGTTGGTAACGGTCTGGCTAAACTGCGTTTTAATGCAGTTTAGGTTTTGTTAGTGGCTATAGATTTTCTTTTACTATTTTTCTAACATATTTGGTCTGTTCAGTTTCAATGGAAATAAAGTAGAGACCATTTTGCAGTGCAGAAATATCTATAACTATCTTATTTTTTTGGATTGTAGGTTGTAATGGAATCATTCTACCCAACTGATCAACTGCAATAATTTTTACTTTCGAAAGTTTTGTGATGTTGTCAAAGTCAATTGTTATAATGCTATTGGAAGGATTTGGATAGATTGATAGACTGTGATTGTCAACATTGTCTTCATTTAACCCAACTGAAACATACGGTGTACAGTAGTTCGCAAAAGGCGAGTCATTAATAAATAATGCAGCACTGTCTTTATATGCACAAACAAGGTCACTCCAGGCGCTAAAGTGGCAAGAATATGAAAATATACCAGTATTACTTCCTACTCCTTCTACTATCCTAGCAACTACACCAATATGTGAGTAGTCAAGGTACCAGACTTTGCGGCTTTGCCCATTCTGATCAATATAGCTTCCTATTGAATCAACACTAAAAACGGCAGGATTGCTTGGGATTGGAGCTAGATAGAAGCAATGGTGAAAAGTATGCTGTTCTCCGACATTCAAATCAAAATCATATAATAACCTCTCAGTAGAATCACTAGGAAAGTAAATGAAAACTTTTTTTGCCAAAGTGTCTTCTCTTACTGCTCCTGAATAGTAAGGTAGAGCAATACTGGGGTCAGTGGAAGTCACCACTTCTAACTTTTTATATGAAACCGTATTTATTGTCGTGTCACCATAAATTTGATATTCATCTTCGTACCAAACTCCTGCGCCTTCAACTAATTCACGCCAAGTTTTTCCCGGCTCAATAAAGTGATGATACTGGGCATTAGAAGTAAAATAAAGACATATAAAAAATAATGTCGTCAGATAGGAGTGTGTTTTAATTGCCATATTCACCTTTATTTAATTGCCACTAACGTTTAGGCTATGCGCCGTTGCGTTTGACTAAAGATATAATTAAATACGGAGGAAGAACTTGCGAGTTAGAATGATTTATCATTCGAAGCGAGATTTAAGCAATGGAGTTTAGCCAGTGTTATAGACTCTGAATATGTTAATTATAGACGTATGTCGCAAATCGAAAGCGCTTCTTTGGATATTTACTTGGCAAAATAATACCTATTGAAGAAATTCCACAAAGAACAGTTCCAAGAGCTATCATACCTCCACCATGACGCGTATCTGGTATTAAACACGAATCGAAAAAGCAAAGATTTACTTTTGAATAAACAACCTTTGGGTTTTTGGCCCTATTAAGACCTTTTACAATTAGTGCTGTTCCTCCAGCGAAAACAATACCACCTAATACTTTTATTCCTAGTTGATGTTTAGAAACCACATCAATTTCTGATAATTTAATTCTTTCTCCATTAATGACAATAAATGATTCACCTATTTGTTCAAGCAGCCCCTTTATCTCATTTTGATTGTCTGATTTGGTATACTTAACTTTTAATTTATCTCCTTCTGAGAGTACGAGTTTAGTCTTACTACTCTCGCTTATTTTATTAACGAAAAACGTATGTGAGTTTTGACCAAAAGTGCTAAGTGCCATAAGACAGATTGTACTGATTAGTAGGAGCTTCATAATTTATTCTTTTTTAATTAAAGAAGAGGTTTATTTCGCAATTTGAGCATATGTAACTTGCGGTTTTCAAAATTGTCTATAACGTTTTGGCTAAACTGCGTTTTAATGCAGTTTAGGTTTTGTTAGGCATATTTTATGTTTTTCTTATAAGTCCTATTCCGAGAGAAAATTTCACATACCATCCCATCAACAAAGTGTTGTTTAAGTTATTGATTCTCTCATTTGTAACATCTCTGGTCCATATAGCACTATGCACACTTTGTCTATAGCCGATGGAAAATGAGTAATTGAAAAATACATTTTTGTTTTTAATTAACGGGAATCCTGCTAGGATATTTATATCCAAATAATAGTTGTTGGATATAAACGATTCTTGTGATTCTGGGCTAATTACAACGTTCCCGAAATTTGGATATCCAGTTGAACCATTGTTAGAAAAAGTCCACTTGCTAGTATAAGAACCAAAACTTAAATTAGAAGAAAGGAAAAAATGCGAACTGCTGTCTCTCAATAGTGCATGATAGCCAATACCAATACTTTTTCCACTTCCAAACCAATTTCCATCTAGTTGTGATTGACCGCCTCTTGAGTCAGTCCCAAATAAACGTGAATTATGTATGTCTCCCTTTATAGCTAGACCATTTTTAAAGAAGAATAAAAATTCAAGACCCAACTCTCCAGATTGCCCAACAGTACCTAGAAGATCTTGACCTTGAATTTGACTATTGCTAGATATGAAATTGTAGTTTCCAGAGTTTTGTATGCCAATATTACCATTTAAAATTAGGCCCAGTTTATAGAATTTAGGGATACTATCATTTTTACCACCGTATCCTAGTGTGGCAATAAGTGTGAACAATACAAAAATAAAATTATTCATATTTATTATTGTGCCTAACGTTTAAGCTATACGCTGTTGCGTTTGATTAAAGATAAAATTAATTTCGAAGTAAGGACTTGCGAGTTTGAATGATTTATCATTCGAAGCGAGATATAAAGCAATAGAGTATAGGTAGTGTTAGCATTTCGTTATTCTTTTTCAAGTGTTTTCATTAATTCAAAACATAGCTTGTCTATATTTCCCTTATTCGGATTGAATGTAGATACATTTGATAGAATAATTATTCCATTTTTTGACTTATCGTCAATTACCATTGATGATGAATATCCTCCAGTACCTCCATTATGCCAATACCAAAGATTGTCAGATTGAGACTTTAATATGACCCAGCCTAAACCGATATCCATATTATCATTTATTTCAAAAGTTTTTTCTCTTGTAAGTTTGAGTTCCTTGTTTGAATCATCAAATTGAGAAATAGCAAAATACGATAGGTCTACAACTGTTGAAAATATTCCACCTGCGCCTGCTAAAACTGAAAGCTCCCAATTCGGAACTTCTTTTCCTTCGCTATTTAAGCCTCTAATTATATCTCCTTTTATTTTACTTATATCTGCCGTTGAATTTTGCATATCATATTTGGAAAATATTTTATTCTGCAAAAGGCTTTCATAACTATCATTTTCAATTTTGCTTAAGGTATAACCGAGTAATCCTGCTCCTAAATTTGAATATTGATTTACTCCTTTATTTGATAGTTCAAGGTGCTTGGTTAAGTACTCTTTTAGTTCTTTTTCCCTGTATTCTTTATAGGGGTTTTCAGGGTTGACTTTTGTGAAATCAAGATTTGTGGGTAATGGAGGAAGTCCAGATGTATGATTCGAGAGATCAACAAACGATATTTCCGTATTATTATTTAAAGGTGTTTCTAAATAATCATTGATATTTTCATTTGACTTAATTTTTCCTTCAATAACAAAATTTGCAAGGAGCGTAGATGTAAAAACTTTGGATATAGAACCTATTTCAAAAACGCTTTTTTTGTTTTCACTCGTTGAAATAGTATCACGTTCCTTTTTTATTCCAAAGTAGTTAACTTTTCCATCTTTAATTATTGCAATAGAAACTTGTGTGTTATTTGGAAAAATATTTGTGCTTTCAAATATGATTTCAGATTGTTCTTTTGTTATTAATCCATTTTTAATAGTCAAATTATTCATTACATTTTCGACATTAACCTCTTCAACAAAAGGTTTAACTAAAAAGCTGTTTATTTCCGAACTATCATCTATTGAAATATTGAGAGCAAAAATAGCACGTTCAAATGTAGTTTTATAAGATGCAGAAGTTCCATTTTCATATTTTATAAATTCTTGATTGGTTATGTTTCCTGCTTGAGATTTAAGACCTTTAAGAAATTCTGTGGTTTTTTCTATTGGTAACGTCTCTTTCATTACATCTGCAAACATTGAAAATATTCCATTGTAATTATCATTATTAAAATGTTCTATAAATTTTTCAGTTACAACTTTGTTTGCGGTTTTTTCCGTTTGTCCGAACGAAAGATTAACTATTAGAGTCAAAACTATTAGTATTATATTTTTCATTGTTTTTTAAGTTTTTTTTGTTTATTCTAATGATTGCTAACGTTTCTCAGCTAAGAAGGCGTAAGGACGTTTTACTAAGATTGTTTTCTAAAGATAAGAATGATTTCCCACCTATTATTTTGTAACGAAGCGTAAACCCCTTATGCTTCTTAGGTGATGTTATATGCATCAAAAAAGCTCCTCATTTCTGAAGGGCTTTAATGAATTTTAATCTTCTACTTCCATCACACGCTCTGTTGAACCGTCACTATAGACGAAAATAAGCGGTGTGTTTGGTTTGAATTCTGTTTCGCGTCCCATAAGGTCGATTATCTTCACAAGTTCTTTCTTACTGTTGGCTAATTCTTCAATGCCGGCATTACAATTATATGAAGGAACGTTGGTGCTCCAAGTTGGTCCGTTGGTTAATGTACCGTCATTTACATTGGTCGTTATGTCAGTAGCTATTGAACCTGTCCCTTCCTCAAAATCCCAGTATCCACTCAAACCAATTTCAGTTCCAATCGGTGGACATATAATGTAATTGTTAATTTCAACAGAATCTAATGCATAATCCCAAAGAGCAATTCTATTTATTAAACCATCAAAAAAACGAATTGTAGCTTGATTTGATCTGAAGCAACCAAAAGTAATTATGTCAAAAGTACTGTTTCCAGGAGTTGAACTGGTAGTTACTGAATCAACTAAGCTTCCGTCTACATACATAAGACTATAGTTCGAGCCTATCGATAAACTAATATTTACCCATTGATCCAAAGGGATTATGGTGTTAGGTCCACCCTGATTGTTGTTTGAACCAACTTGAAAACCTAGTGTAGAATCCTGTCGAATTGCAATTTGATTTAAACCAGCCACTACATTATTCTCGGAAATAGCATTGTATAAAAACCCTAGATCTCCGATTGGGTAACTGTCCAGTTTAAGTGATATATAAATTGTTTTTTCAGGTGTATCATAACCATTATTTAGTTCAATATACTGGTCAATTCCATCAAATTCTAAAGAATAATTATTTGTTTGCGCAGATAAACCAAAAGAAAGAGCTATCGCTCCAAAAAGTAGTAGTGTTTTCATAGTAGTTTTTTTTCAAATATAATCATTCAGCACTTAATTGCATATAACGTTTAGTATATGGCAAGTAGGGCAGTAGAAAGCGGTGAACTTTCGGATTTGGCGGTGTTGGTAAACAGCACTG
>ERZ651776.186-NODE-186-length-91544-cov-5.293177_pt1 | contig 91544 bp, 82 predicted proteins | sample MGYA00514761_ERZ651776 | MGnify/ENA metagenome assembly ERZ651776 | reverse complement strand
AAGACTTAACTGTGACTGATTATTAGTCTTCCATACAGGACTAGATTTCATGTTATTAAGATACGAAATCAAAAAAAACAAACAAAAAGAGACTGCCTTTTTAGACAGCCTCATTTTCTTATATAATTTACGAGTGCTTTTTAGCACATATCCCAACATTCTTGGATTGATGTAGCTTTACCTTTATATGTTCCATTACAATAGCAATCGAAACCACCATCATCAATAGCCATGTTACCTCCCGATACTACTTTTTGCTCTTCTTTACTTAATGACTTACCTAAACTTGAAATGTTCTTTAACATAATTAAAATTTTTAAAATTAAATTATCCCTGATCATTTTGTGACACTCAAGGCTTGTGTCTATATATTCCTTACAAGAATATTTTTTATTTGATTCAAATGTATGAGCATATATTTTGTAATTAGTTAATTAATTGTTAATCAGATTATTATAAATTTTTATGAATATTATAAGTACTATTTATGACATCATGATAAATCATTTGAATAATTTATACAAACCCCTTTTTTATCTGAATTTTATTCGGTTAGTTAGGTTTAAATTTTACGTATTTAATTCTTTGTAAAGTATCAAGATTTTTGCCTTTATGCGGTGTCTAGCATCGGTTTTTAGATCTATTATGGAGGCACTCTACAATGATTTTTTTCTGAGAGTTTTATTGTTTGGGTCAATAAATAGTTCCATAAAAAAAGACCAGCAATGCGCTGGTCTTTTCTGTTTAGAATTTTGATTATGCCTTATTCTGCATACGGATGCTTATATCCATCTCCTGTAAGAATTTTTTCTATATCCTTTTCCATACTAAAGATAGTGTACTCTACAATTCTCCCCAGTTCTTTTCCGTGTTTCTCAAAAATGATGGTGGGTACATATTCAATATCATTTTCTTTGATAAGCTCTTCTGGAGCATCTTTGCCTTCAGTAATGGTAATGAGTTTTACGGTACCCGCATCGATTCTTGCGAGGTCTAATACTTTATAAAAAGCAGGAATTTCTCGCTGACTATCTTCACACCAAGTTCCCATAAAAACGGTAATGGTTGCTTCGGCAAGATCATTCTTTATTGCAGCAACAGTAGCTGTGTCTAGGATATGTTCTTTGTAACTTTCGTCAAACCATTTTTTATAAGGCTCCTTTTCTAAAGTCGCTCGCTCTTGTATGCCAACAATAATAGGATCTCCATTATCATCGATGAGATCAAATTCTGCAGTTTCTTCGGGGGTCACTTCTACAGGGGTTTCTGTAACTTCGGTTTGTGTTTTCTTTTCATTACAAGAAGTAAGAGCAAAAAGCGAGATGATTAAAAGAGCAATAAAGGTGTTATTTAATTTCATTCTTTTTAGTATTAATTAATTTGTAAGCAAAGCTCATTACTATGCATATCCCTAAAATACCTACTAGATAATCTTCTTTACTGAAATAGGAGTAAGAGAGTCCAGATCCAAATAACATCCATAAGAGATGTGGTACTTTTTCTTTTGTCATATTAAATAAGAGGTTTGCGATCCATAATTGCAGGTTGTGTTACGCCTATGAGTTTTAATACCGTAGGAGCCACATCTGCTAAAATACCATCTTTTATTGTTTTGATATCTTTGTCTACTAGAATGATAGGAACAGGATTTGTGGTGTGTGCGGTGTTTGGAGTTCCGTCAGGGTTGATCATCGTTTCTGCATTCCCATGGTCTGCAATGATAATCACCGTATAGTCTTTTTCTAGTGCAGCGGTTACGATGTCTTTAGTACATTGATCTACTGTTTCACACGCTTTTATGGCCGCTTCCATCACGCCTGTATGACCCACCATATCTGGATTTGCAAAGTTTAAGCAAACAAAATCGACGTCTCCTTTTTTAATTTCAGGAATGATTTTATCACGTATTTCATACGCACTCATTTCGGGTTGTAAATCGTAGGTAGCTACTTTTGGAGACGGACAAAGTAGTCGAGATTCTCCCTCAAAAGGAGTTTCTTTTCCTCCATTAAAAAAGAAAGTAACGTGAGGATATTTTTCTGTTTCGGCAATGCGAATCTGTTTTTTGCCTGCTTTGGCGAGTGTTTCTCCCAAAGTATCTGCCAAATTATCTTTACCATATACGATATGCATCCTTGAAAAGGTGTCGTCATAATTGGTCATCGTCACGTAATACAGGTCTAGCTTTTTTGTATCCTGCTCTGGAAAATCCTTTTGAGACAACATTTCTGTGAGTTCGCGACCCCGATCTGTTCTAAAATTAAAAAAGATCACCACATCTCCTTCTTGTAAAGTTGCGATGGGCTTTCCGTTTTCCGTACAGACTAAGGGTTGTAAAAACTCATCGGTGACATCTTCATCATAACTGGCTTGTATATTTTTTAAAGGATTTTCGGTAAGGGTTCCTTTTCCGTGTACAATAAGATCATACGCCATTTGGACACGTTCCCAGCGTTTATCTCTGTCCATCGCATAGTAACGTCCTATGACCGATGCGAGTTGGCTGTGGTACGCTTTCGCGAAAGCGGATATCTCCTCCACAAAGGCTTTCCCCGATTTTGGGTCTACATCACGACCGTCTGTGAATGCATGAATATACGATTGTGGTACGCCTGCATCACTAGCCGCTTTGATCAGTCCTTTTAAGTGATTGATGTGAGAGTGTACCCCACCATCTGATAAAAGACCTAAAAAGTGGACGGGTTTGTTGTTTTCTTTTGCATACGAAAAAGCATCTATCAGTGTTTTTTCATCTTTAAGAGAATCGTTTTTTATAGCAACATTTATTTTTGCAAAATCCTGATAAATGATCCGACCTGCGCCAAGATTCATGTGACCCACTTCGCTATTTCCCATTTGCCCATCAGGAAGTCCTACGTTTTCACCATGCGTGAGTAATTGTGCATGTGGATAGTTGGTATATAAACTATCAATAAAGGGGGTTTGTGCTTGGTCTACAGCAGATACTTTTTTGTCTGGTGCCATGCCCCAGCCATCGAGTATCATTAGAATCGTTTTCTTATTCATAAACTATATCATACGTAAAGGTCAGAAGATTGTAGAAGGAAGTACATCACTTCCACAAGCTCAGCCTAACAATTTAGTGTAAAGATAAAAAACAAAACCCCGCCAATGCGAGGTTTTTGAATGCTTTTAACGAAAACGTTTTAGCCTTTGTATCCATATTTTTCTATAGATTCTTTAATTTTTTCTATCCTGTTATCTGGATCGGGATGTGTACTTGAAAATTCAGGTTGGCGATTAGGACCTCCAGCAGCTTTTAAAACTCGCATTACTTCTATCATTTCATAAGGGTTATACCCAGCACGAATCATAAAGCGTACGCCAAGATCATCGCTTTCCAACTCATCATCACGGCCATTTCCTAAAAGAATGCTTTGTCCTATGCCTCCAGCAGCTTCTCCATAACCGCCACCCACTTCGGCACCCATAGAGATGGTTTGCCACATTTTGGAGTTTTCTACACGCTCGGCACTATGTTTTCCTAATACGTGACCAATCTCGTGGCCTAATACACCAGCGACTTGATCTTCATTTTCTAATTTGGAAAGTAAGGCATAGGTAATAAATATTTGTCCGCCAGGAAGTGCAAACGCGTTGATGGTTTGATCATCACGTAATAGATGAAATTCATATCGATAAGGTGTCTCACGAGCCATACTGCTCGACACCAGTTTTTCTCCTATTTGATCTACAAAAGCTTGTAATTGCATGTCAGGATGTAATCCTCCATGTTGCTCTGCCATCGCGGGTGCATTGGCGAGTCCGATCTGGATCTCTTGTTCAGGACTCATACTAATTGCTTGTACCTTTCCTGTATATGGATTTTCTTCTCTGCTGCTACAATTCCTGATAAGAGCAAAAGCCACCACGGCAACTCCAATAAGGAGTCTTATTTTCATTCCGCCACCACGTCGCATTGTCTATATTTTTTAGTTAGTCGAACTAAGGTACAAAAAAAAGTAGTCGGTGGTCAGAGGTTGAGAATTGGAATTTACTGGGAGCAGGAAGCTGGAAGTGTGAAGTTTTTTTAAGATTTAAATCAGGAAGTAAGATGATTGAGTGATTTTCGCGAAAGCGAAAACAGTATCAAAATAACCGACTCTAAAAATAGAGTACTACTCTATTTTATAAATCTGTATATAAAAACTGATAAGTTTTAAGGAAGAATACTACTTTGAAAAGTTAGATTTTCATCAACTCATCAACTCATTTCACTTCATATCTCCACCCATGTGGATCGGCAGCACGATTGTACTGAATATCTTTAAGTGCTTTTTTGAATCGAGCGGCATAACTATCTTCTTGAGAAGGGAGGTCATAATCTTTTCCTTGATGTCCGAAACTTTTAAAAGGAACAATCACCGCAGCAGTACCTGCTCCAAAGATTTCTTTAAGTTCGCCAGAGGTTGCAGCGTTCACAATTTCTGAAACACTCACCCGACGTACATCTACGTGTATTCCAGCATCTTTTGCAAGTTGTATGATACTTTTACGAGTCACGCCGTCAAGAATACGATCGTTATTAGGAGCGGTAAGTAACGTATCGCCAACTCTAAAGAATACGTTCATTGTACCTGCTTCTTCTAGATATTGGTGAGAGTTTGCATCTGTCCAAACAATTTGTTGATATCCTTTTTCTTTTGCAAGATTTGTAGGGTAAAATTGTGAAGCATAATTTCCTGCGGCTTTTGCAAAACCAACACCACCATCGGCAGCACGGCTATATTCTTCAGCAAAAAGGACGCTTACTTCACCAGAGTAATAAGCTTGTGCAGGCGCACAAATAATCATAAATCGATATTGATCTGATGGAGAAGCAGACACGCCAGGTTGCGTTGCAATGACAAAAGGACGGATATAAAGCGAATTCCCATTACCAGGTTTAATCCAGTCATTGTCTAAATGAAGAAGCGTTTTCAAACCTTCAAAAAAGATTTCTTTAGGAAATGCAGGCATTGCCAATCTCTCAGAAGATTTATTAATACGCTCCCAGTTTTGTTCTGGACGGAATAACCACGTTGCGCCGTGATCATCTTTAAAAGCTTTCATACCTTCAAAAACAGCTTGCCCGTAATGAAAAACCTTGGCACTAGGATCTATACTTATAGGACCATAAGGTGCAATTTGAGGTTCTTGCCAAGCGCCATTTTTGTAGTCACAAAAAAACATGTGATCGGAAAAAACACTTCCAAAAGTGAGGTTATTAAAATCTACTTCTTCTATTTTACTCTTTTCAGCTTTTGTAATATTCATTGCGGTGTTTGTAAACGTTATGCAAATTTAAGAATTTAACATCCCCAAGCTATTTATAAATTCATAATTTTGCATTATTATTAATTTTGGATACTTTAAATACTAAAACGAACATTCATTTTCTTCATTCGATAATTCACAACAAGACAATGATTAAAATGTATGAGCGTTTCTGAATGTATTCAAATTCTTGTAATATTTTAAGAAATTAAAAATTTTTAAACAGATGAAAACAAAACTTATTATACTAGCCATCGCTCTTATTTCTCTAAGTTGTAAAGAGCAAACAGAAGTAAATACTGGGGATGCAGAAGTTGCTGTCGCAAAAGATCTAGCGCAAGTAGTCCAAGCTGATTATGCTACGTATGGGGCGGTAATCACAGATCAGAACCTGATGGCTGTTTCAAGTGTAAAAGAACAATATAAAAATTTAAAATCGGGAGATTCTGTTACCGTAAAGTTTAAAGCGCCTATTGAAGCGGTGTGTAAAAGCATGGGATGCTGGATGCGTCTTGATATAGGAGGAGAAGAGGTGTATGTAAAATTCAAAGATTACGCATTTTTTGTTCCTACAGATTCAGATGGAGAGGCGATTGTAGAAGGAAAAGCTTTTGTAGAAGAAACCTCTGTCGATGAGCAAAAACATTTAGCAGAAGATGGCGGATTATCTGCCGAAGAAATTGCAGCCATTACAGAACCAAAACGTGAGTTTAAACTCATGGCAACTGGGGTTTTGATGGAGAAGTAAAACTTCCAAAAAAGACATTAAAATCCTCAAACGGAGTTTGTCGAAGGCTTACTAATATGATCACACATCACCTATATGTTTAGTATAGGTGATGTTTATATTTTTATATGAAGCGCGAAATCATCATCACAGGAGACGGATCAAAAACCATTCATATACCTGAGTGGGATGAACAGTACCATAGCAAACATGGCGCGATTCAAGAAGCCAACCATGTATTTTTGAAAATGGGATTAGCCCATTATCGTTCTAAATCATCCTATCAAAAAGAAACCCCTATCGCGATCTTAGAGATGGGTTTTGGAACAGGATTGAATGTCTTACTGACCTTTTTTGAAGCCCAAAAAACACAAACTTCGATTCAATATACGGGCATAGAAGCCTATCCAATCTCTTCAGAAGAGATCAAAGCGATGGATTATGTTTCTCTTATAAAAGAGAAAGATGCACAAGGAGTATATAACAGCCTTCACAAAACGCCATGGGAATCTCAAGAGGAGATCTCGCCTTTGTTTCAGTTGACAAAGCGCCAACAACGTTTTGAAGATATTATAGACCAGAATGCATTTGATCTTGTGTATTTTGATGCGTTTGGAGCAAGAGTTCAGCCTGAACTTTGGGGTGAAATGATTTTTAAAAAAATGTATACCGCTTTGCGCGAAAATGGAGTCTTAGTGACTTACGCTGCCAAAGGAAGTGTCCGCAGGGCCCTACAAGCCGTTGGTTTTGAAGTCGAACGTTTACCAGGTCCTCCAGGGAAACGCGAAATGTTACGGGCAACAAAAATCTAATGTTTGTTTTTGGGGTTTGATTGCTGTTATATATTTTCACGCAAGTGAAATTTATAGTAAGCTAGTCGAAAATACGAAAGCACTATCAATACATATATACTAGAAAATAGTCTCACGTGTGGTATCTGTAAATAATTGTAGAAATTTCATACCACGATACGAATTCCCTTTTTCATTAAGTTTTGGACTCCAAACACTAATGCTGTAGGAGTTGGGTAATACTGCAACAATACCACCACCTACGCCACTTTTACCTGGCAATCCTACTTTATAAGCAAACTCACCTGCCTCATCATAAAAACCGCAGGTTTGCATAATCGCATTCACACGCTGGGATTGAGAACGCGTTAAAATCTGTTTATTGGTGATGAGTTGTTTGCCGCCATTAGCCAAGAAGCCAAACGTTTTAGAGAGTTGGCAACACGTCATTTCTATAGAAGAAAGGTAAAAATAAAGATCAATCACTTGTTCGACATCATTTTTGATATTGCCAAACGACTTCATAAAATTGACCAAAGCGACATTTAAATATCCATTTGATTTCTCCGACTGCGCAATGGTTTCAGAATACTGAATAGTATCATTATTTGCTACGTCTCTTATGTACCCGATGAGTTCTTTTTTTGGGTCTTTTAAATGACTGCATAAAATATCACACACTACAATTGCCCCCGCATTAATCAACGGATTACGAGGAATCCCATTTTCTGATTCTAATTGTACTAACGAATTAAATGCCGACCCAGAGGGTTCTACATCAAGGCGTTGCCAAATCATAGTATCTTCAAGTGATAATGCTAAACTTAAGGATAAAACCTTTGCAATACTTTGTATGGAAAAAGGACTATAAGCATCCCCCGCGGTGTATTGAGTACCATCATTTGTGGTAAGGCAAACGCCAAAATGAGCAGGGTCTACTTTCCCTAATTCAGGAATGTAGGTAGCAACGGCTCCCTTATTTTCTTTACTCAAAATATGAGCATAGGTGTCTTCTATTATTTTATGGCAGTCCATAGTGTTTTAAGTCTTAGGTACTCGAGATGTTATAGTACTTCTCAAATATAAGAATAAGCAAAGCACCTAGCGTATACGCCAGCAAATCTTTCCAGTCAAAAGTACTACCCAATATAATTTTTGCCACCTTATTCTCAGATAGCCCTATCCAAACTATAAAAGAAGTCGCTTGAATGGCTTCGACGAGATAGGCAAAAAGAAGTACGCCTATAATCGCTTTTAGATAGGTAAAAAAAGTAAACGCACGTACAAAACAATAGATTAATTGCACCACTAATACATCGCCCACAAACGGACGTATAATCTGATCGTTCATAAACATTGCGATGCCTACTTCTATGATAAGAAGTAGGCAAAAAGCAAAGAAGTATGTTATTTTAAATCTCATCACTATTTTATAAAAAATAATTGACTTAGCTATAGATTATTTCTCTCTTTGGGAGAAACTGGAATGAGGGATTTATTGAGCATAATGTTACTCTTTTTTTTACTTTGACTGAACGAGGTGTACCACGTGTAATATAAAAAACCTACAAATAAACTGCTGAATTCGTTGATTTTTGAGATGAAATGTTTTTTTATAAATCTGAAAGTGTGATTACGGCATAAAAGCAACCTAAAGCGACAGGAATGTTAGCAAGCATGGTGAGTATCACTAAAAAATGTTCTCCTATATCTTTATAATTTTTAATACCGTTTACAAGAACTATTAGAAGTACAATCGTATGTATCGCTATGGTTGGATACAAATGCAAAAGCCCAATATATATAGACGTGTCATTAGGATATATGGCATATATAATAACTTGAAGGATACCAAAACAGAGACTAAATACTGTAAGTTTTAGTGCAAATCGGTTGATGGGATATATGATGGTTTTCATGGTTTATTCTTGTATTTAATTCCTTGTAAGGTAGCAGATTGCCAAGTTTCATTTTCCAAGTTTTCTAGGTGAGAAGTATGCCTCCGTTCTATGTTTTCCATGGAGGTGTAAGAGAATTTTTCTGGGTACGCTTTCGCGAAAGCGTATAAAAGATCAATATGATTTCTTCCCATAGTCTCCAAATAATTCAAATCAGGCCGTGCTACCTGCGATAGATTATATCGTGTAATCTCTCTACTCCAACTGAAACTACTCATCAGTACAATCACCATAAACACAATTCTTGCGTTGAAGCGTATGAGGTAATATATATTTTTACGATACGCCACTTTCAAATAGGTGGTGATCAAACCAGCAACACATAAAGTGAGATAAATGAGAACTCCAATACGTTTGTAGGTAAGTCCGAAGTCAGTGATGTATATGTAGTTTTTAAAGAACGTCACTAGTACGAGTATAATATTTAGAATGATCCAGATATAGGTGAGGATGCGAAGTCGGTGGCTGTTTTTGTAAAAATTAAGGCTTCCTCTAAAAAGAATAATAATCAACGTAATTGCAATCACAATCGAAGCGATTAAAGCACCTACTCCTTCGTGTACTGTTTTAGATAGTTCTGGAGCGTGTCGTAAAGGAGTGTTGGTGACATACCAGATATCGACAACCAGAAAAAAGAGTATCAGCGCATTGAGAACTCCAATGACAAGAGAACCCAATAATTGCTCTTTATGTAAGACAGGCTCTTGCGTTTCAGAAATAGAGACTTCTGTCATGTCTTGGCGTAAGGCGCTATCTGCATCTGTAAGCATTTGTAAAGACGCAGGCGCTGTGATGTTATTGAGCAATACATATCCCATACCCGTCATTAGAAGCCAAGAAATATTAATAAAAGAAAGATCAATTACAGCGATCCATTTTTCAAAAATAGGATTGATTTGACTGTACAAAGAAGCAAAGATGATTGGAAGGCCTGTGACCAACAATACACATAAAAGAATAAAGCCATAATCTCGCTTTTTTTGTGGTGTGGCTGCTTTTCTTTCTTTTTTAGGAGACATGTAATAATGCAAGGCTCCTAGTAATGACTGGTACAAGCCACTGATACCTTGTATATAAATGGCGTTTTTAGTTCCAGAAATGGTGCCTGCAAAGACAATAAATGTGATAAAAGACATAAATATAGCGAGCGCACTATGATTGGTAAAAACAAACAACGAAGTCATAAGATATATCAATGTCGCGATACGCATATCTGTTCGTTTAAAAACTTCTTTACGTGCAAAAAATACCGTAACGACGGCGATAATAGCAAAAATGAACATATTGATTCCGAGGTCTTGTTTGTAAAACAACGTACTAAATGCTAAAGCACTGATCCATAAAATAAGTTGACGTTTCATAGGGTATTGATTTTAAAGGTGTATTGTAAAGTGGTGAGCGGTTGATGTAATAGTTTTAAAAAATTAAGATGGTAAAAGGGATGTGCTTTTCTTCCTGTTTTAAAAGCGGTCCAAAAGCGTTTGATGTGATCTGGGAATAAAACTGTGCCAAGCATCAAAACCATAAAGAGGTAGAGTGATCGTTTGCCATTACCAAAAAGGTAAAACTGCATGGCAACCTCTTCAGGAACAGAAATGCCACTACCTGTTAGCACGTGATAGATGTCGTGATCTTCTAGTTGAGGTTCTGGCGTAAAGTCATGCTGTAGTAAGAAGCATCCTAAGTGATACCCTAAACTTTCTACAGGATAGCGGAGTAATGCTTTGACAGGAATATCCCAGGGAGCTTCTTGTTTAAAGAGAAGTCTGTACGGGAGTTTGCTCCATTCGTACAGTCGTTCTAAAAGTAAATAGCGTAGTGTTTTCATAATTTAAAAGTACTTTGTATTTCAAAGCAAAATGATAAAAAAATATAGTTTTATCTTGATTGCATAATTATTTTCCGATGAGTTTTTCTAGTGCTTCTATGTGTTTTTGGAAAGCGGCTTTTCCTTTCCTTGTAGCACTGTAACTAGTATTCGGTTTTCTGCCAATAAATGTTTTGTTTACAGAGATATAGTCCTCTTTTTCTAGCGCTTTTGTATGACTTGCTAAGTTGCCATCAGTAGCACCGAGCAGTTCTTTTAGTTCCTTAAAATCCGCACTTTCATTCACCATCAATACACTCATAATCCCCAGGCGAATCCTGTGATCAAAAGCTTTGTTGATGTTGGTTATTATAGACATAGTTTGTTGTTAGTGAAACTCAATTTTGAGAAGTCTGTAAGACGTACTCAACAGTGTAAGTTGAACTAATTCCGCTTTTTCAGCGGGATCTTAGTTTAATACTTTTGTTGCAAATGTATTCTTTTTTTATATCGTGTTTTTTATACTTTTCTTCTCTGATTTTTGTGACGGAAAGTTTTTTTAAAATGTTCAGAAAAATTACATTTTAAAAGTAAACAACCACCCGTTTATTTTTTATTCATATCATGTTTTAAGTACATCTTCGTTCCATAGATAATATGGAAAACTCCAAAACCTAGCGCCCAGAAGTAAAGACCGTAGCCTATGTATTGGGTACTGACTAATCCTATAATGACATTGGCAAGCCCTAGATATTTAATATCTCCTAATGTAAATTTACTCGCATTAATCAGCGCTAATCCATAAAAAATCAACGTACACGGCGCTACGAGACCGATGAGACCATATTGTAATAAAACCACACAAAACACACCCCCTGTAAACAACGGAATCGAAAAATGAATAAGCAATCGTCTAGAAGAAGGATCCCATATTTTTTCTTCGTGTTTTTTGGCTTTACGTATCGTGAGAATAATTCCCGTGACTACAGCCGCCATTAGTACGATGCAACCGACTAAGAATAATTTGGCACCCGATGGATGTGCAAGATACGCGTTTATCAATCCCACAACCGAGGCGTACCTTGCACCACCAGAGGTAAGCTGTTCGGTTGTAAGAATGTTATGAGCTACCAAAGCGCCTATTAAGGCATATATTCCAGCCAGTATACCTGAAAGTCCGCTTAAGGACATAAATCGTGAGGATTTACTCATCATCGATTTGATACTGACAATATCTTCTAAATATTTATTTGACTCCATAGTAAAGTACTTTGAAATTCAAAGTTACTGTTTATTTTGAGTTGTGCAAGGGAAAAAATAAATATTATAAGTTAAAAAATACCAATAGTTTCCTTTCGAAAATATTAGGAATGAATTACTTTTATATCTTATTATTAGATATGATAAAAAAAACACTTCTTTTTATTTGTTTGCTATTTGTTTTTCCAAGAGTAGTAGCACAAGATTCAATACCTAAACCTGTACCGATTGAAATACTTTTAAAGAAAAATAATCGTCATACGTTTTCTATTTCTCCAGATGGTAAATATTTTGCACAAATTGTAGAAGATGATTTTACAAGTGACCTTATCATTGTAGATATTGATGGATATAAATTGTACAAAGAAATTTCTATGGGATCTAAAACTATAGATAACATTGTATGGTTAACCTCAAAGCGTATTATGTATGAGTCATCTGGAGAAATCTTAGCAATGGATATTGATGGAAATAATTCTATTAAACTCGTAAACAGATTAGCAGATAAGCTTACAAAAGATTCTTACAAGCAACATAAAAATTATAGATACAATACCGTAGTTAGTTTATTACCTGAGAATGAAAATGAAATTTTAATAGAGACCTATGATTATAATATTCATGCATCTCTTAAAAGAGTAAATATTTTTACAGGTGAAAAAATAACTGTTATTGAAGGAAAAAAACATAAAGTAAATAAGTGGATTGTTGATGCTTATGGAAATCCTCGATTTGCTCTTAAATTTGAAGATAAACAGATTACTCAATTTGAATATAACTCAGAACAAAACGAATTGTTCCCATTTGTTGTGTATATAGACGGGACTGAATTTAGTTTGACCATAGATGGAGAATCTTATTTAGACCAATCTGTGCTTTTTGAAGGTTTTGGGTATGATTCAAATATTGTTTATTTAACATCAAATCATGAAAGTGATAAACGTCAACTAATATCTTATAATCTTGAAAATAAGATGGTAGAGAAAGTCTTAGTTCAAGATGCTCTTTGTGATGTAAAAGACCCTCACGGAAGAGATATAGATTTTATATTTGATTACTCGAAAGGAGAACTAGCAGGTATAAAATATGAAAGTCTTACACCTCAGTATAAATGGTTTTCATCATTATATGGAAAAATAAGCACAAAGCTTAACACAGAATATATTGGATACATTAATGATATTATAGATGCTGATGCAAATAATAAACGCTTTTTAATTCATCAATGGAGTGATAATAATGCAGGCAACATAGGGGTTTATGACACATCTGATAATAGTTATGCCGTTATGTTTCACTTTAATGACGAATTGAATAAATATAAATTGTCAAAAACAAAAAGTATTGTTATCAATGCTCGTGATGATAAGAAAATAGCATGTTATCTTAATTTACCTTTACAAGATCCATCTCATCAAAAACCAATCCCGTTAGTAGTGATACCGCATGGCGGACCTTGGTCAAGAGATTATTGGGAATTTGATGATTTTTCTCAATATTTTGCTAGTAGAGGATATGCCACTTTAAGAGTGAATTTTAGAGGATCTACAGGATTTGGAAAATCACATTTATTAGCAGGTGTAAGTAGTATCGACAAAATCATGATTAATGATATCGCTGATGCTACAAAAGAAGTTATTGAAAAGTATTCTATTGATCAGAAAAATGTATTTATTTTTGGTCATAGCTACGGGGGATATGCAACGTATATGAGTTTACTTAAATATCCAAATCTCTTTGCAGCAGGTGTTGCAGTTTCAGCACCTACAGATATTAAAGATTGGATGAAATTTCAAAAAAAAGAAAAAAATTACTTTTCTTATGAGTTTTGGAATAAAGCATTAGGGTCTAATAAAGGTAAATACTTGGAAGAAATAAGTCCAATTAATTTTGCCAAGGATCTCCAAAAGCCTATTCTTATTTTTCATGGAAAAAAAGATAAGATTATTCCTATAGAACAAGCTCGAGAAATGGCAAGACTTTTAGAAGAGAACAAAAAGGATGTGAAATTAGAAGTTTTGCAGTATGAAGGACACACAATATTTGACACAAATGGATTGGGATATATATTAAATACCTCAAATAATTTTTTTGAAAAGCATTAATAAAATAGTTTTTTTAAAAACTAAAATGAATCTAATTATTCACAATCTCCAAATTGTGCATCAGCTTCACACTGTTTTCTGCATCTTTTCTAAACAGAAATGAGTAGCTTTTTCCTTGGTAGAATTTAGGATATTTCCCACGTCGTTTTCTATTGAAAACTAGGATTTCTATAACAAACACATTGTTTTCTGTTTCGGTGACAAAGAACACAAATTTTGACCTTCGCTTTTGACAAAGTTCTTTAAACGCAGGAATCTCAATAGGAGCATATAATTCTCCAAAATAATTCTCAAAATCACGATCAGGAAAATTTAACGTCGAGTCATCTAGCCAAAAAGCATACGCTTGATTTCCAAAACTTATGGAGGTTTCGGAGGTTGTATAAGACTCAATACCTAATTCTTTATACGTAGGGCTATTCTCAATAATGCGCAATGCCTCTTTGTAAATCGCAGTATTTTCTTGCGCGGAAATCAGGCTCGAACATGAGACCAACAGAAGGAGTGTAACTAAAATCTTTTTCATCTATTCAAATATATAAAACACCTAGTATAGATTGTACAAAATAAATTTTAAAGTTTGTTTGAACTGTTGTGCATTTTGAAGTGAATAGTAAAATTTTAACTTTTTGTGTCTAATTTAGTTCAAACGCGAATGTATTGTAACTACACTTAATTTTTAAGGACTTTTGAACCCTTTTGGGATATACCTTACTTAGTATCGACTCATTCCCGATATGTAGTTTGAAACATCTCATTTTTCATACGTGGGCAGCTACTGAATTGTCATGTACTTTCATAATTCTTATAGATAGATTTTTGATACCCATACCGTAACGGGAGGAACTTTCGTTATATTTGTGGTATAATACCTGTAATTATGGGAACAGCAGAACTAAAAGACATAGTAAAACAGTATGTAAATATAGCTGACGATAAAATCTTACGCATTGTTAAGGCTGTTTTTGAATCGTATCAAAAAGATGAAGAGATCGACTTCTTTGATGAACTACCAGAAGCAATACAAGACTTATTAGTAGAGAGTAGATTACAAGCCAAACAAGGAAAACTAACTCCGCATAAAGACGTAATGGCTAAATACAGAACAAAATATAATGCCGCAGGATAAATTATACGATATCCTTTGGACTGAGCTTGCCGACTTATCTTACCAACAAGAACTAGATTTCATTAATGTAAAGTTCAATATTGACGAAGTGATTAAGTTTATGGACTTAGTCTCTGCGTTTATTAATAAGCTAGAGTCAGGTATCGTAGAAGGTAGAATTTCTAAAACTACTAATATGCGATCTTTTGTTATATCTAAGCAAACAACACTATTTTTTGATATCTACGAAGATAGAATGGTAATAGAGTTACTTCTATTTTGGAATAATCAAAAAGATCCAGAAAATTTAAAAGGTATTTTAAAAAACACTTAATCTATTTCTTCATCTTCACTATATGAGCAAGTCCTACGAAGAATAAACTAAGGACTAGAGTTCCAAATTCCAATAACCAGTTTTCTCATTTCCGATTTTCAGAAACTATCATCAGTAAACACTATTAGAATCAAAGCACTTTCCCCTTAATATGTTTCCAAATCTGTGATAAGATGATTCCAGAAATAATACACGTCGCCAGCAATGCAAATGCTTTGGTCGTTTCTCCGTAGATAAAATATCCTGTAGTAAACATCGCACTATAAATAAACACACAGCCCACGAGCATGGCTAGAATCCCCGCAGGAACACTCCACGCTTCAGAAGTTTTAATTAATTGTTCTTGGTCTTCTTGCGCATCATCCAATACTTTTTTCCATCCTGGACCTCCTGGTTGTGTTTTCTTATAAAAACGATAGAGGACTTCTTTGGATTCTGGTTGGGTCAAGAACGTAACAAGCAACCATATCAAGGTTGATGAGAATACAACAAATGGAAATTTCGCGTAAGCGGGAAAAACCCCACCTTCCCCAAACAGCATCTCTCCTAAGGTCGTAAAAGTGACAAGTATCGAGATGACTCCAGACGCAATCATCGCGCTGATTTCTGTCCACGCATTGATCCGCCACCAGAACCAACGAAGGATGAAAATGAGTCCTGTACCTGCTCCAAACATCAAAATAATGTCAAAAAGTTGTAACGCATTGGTAAGGGCAAGTGCGATAATCGCACTGATGATCATCAAGATAACTGTGGTGATACGACCTACAGCCACTAATTCTTTCTCAGAAGCATCAGGTTTGATTTGTTGCGCATATACATCATTCACCACATACGAAGCACCCCAATTCAAGTGGGTACTAATGGTACTCATATAGGCGGCAGAAAGCGAGGCGAGGACCAGACCTAACAATCCGCTTGGAAGCATGGTCAGCATGGCAGAGTAGGCAAGATCGTGTCCGAGTTTATCTTCAGCTACATTAGGAAAAGCTTCTTGGATACTAGTGAGATCTGGAAAAACCACGAGCGAGGCTAATGCCACCAAAATCCACGGCCAAGGACGTAATGCATAGTGCATAATATTGTAAAAAAAGGTTGCGCCTATGGCGTGATTTTCGTCTTTGGCAGCCAGCATACGCTGTGCGACATAGCCACCACCGCCAGGTTCTGATCCTGGGTACCAGCTACTCCACCATTGTACGGCAAGCGGAATGATAAGTAACGTAATTAAGGTGTTGGTATCCTCAAAATCGGGTAAAATATTGAGTTTGTCTTTTACGTTTTCGTGCGCCATTAAAGCGTCAAGTCCGCCTATTTCAGGCATTCCCACGATATAATACGCAGCGCCAAAAGCACCCGCCATGGCAACAAAGAATAAAATAAAATCGGTATAAACAACCCCTTTAAACCCTCCAATAGCGCTAAATACTACGGTGATGGCGCCTGCAATCACAACGGTTGTTACGGGATCTAATCCTAACATGACTTGCCCTATTTTGATCGCAGCCAATGTCACACCCGCCATGGCTAAGACATTAAAAATAATTCCTAAATACACAGCTCTAAACCAACGTAAAAATCTACCCGGAGCACCTCCGTATCGTAATTCGTAAAACTCAATATCCGTTTTTACCTCCGACTTACGCCAAAGTTTGGCATACACAAAAACGGTCAATAATCCTGTCACGAGGAATGCCCACCACACCCAATTTCCAGAAACTCCATTGGTACGCACAATATCCGTCACCAAATTTGGTGTGTCTGTAGAAAAGGTGGTCGCTACCATCGAAAGTCCGAGTAACCACCAAGGCATATTACGACCTGATAAAAAGTATTGCGCGGTATCTTTACCCGAGGTTTTGCCGACATAAAATCCTATGGATAGGATGATGGCAAAGAGGGCAATAATGATCACAAGGTCTAACGTCGATAAATCAATCATAGGTGTAAAGGTTATTGATCCCAGTCTAGGGTTGGAATGTGCGTAGAAAGATAGGCATTCAAAATAAAAATATCATCTTTTCCTGTCAAATCAGGTACGTGTTCTGCAAAAGGAATCGCTTGCATCGCTTTTGGATGATCTTTTATCATCGCAAGAATAGCTGTGGGAAGTTCTTTTTCAAGACGCTCTGGATGCATAGGACAAGCAAGCAGATATGGATAAAAGGTAGCGCCTTCAAATTTAAAAATATTCATACTCACTCGAAACGTACCATCTGGGTTTTTGTAATCTTCAATACTGGAAGTATCAGGTTTTTCAATAATAGCTTGCAAATATACTTTTGCATCTGTTTTGGTTAAGGCAAATCGAGCAATCCGTTCCATAGGATACTTGAGCGCATTCCGATCATAATTTAAAAAAGCATGTGCATTTTTGTTTTCGCGTAAAGCGAAAAAAGCCTTCGTACTATATAAATTATCAGAATTACACACCAGAAAAGAATCCGTTTTTAATCTAGGATATTGATCCATGGCTTGTACTAAAGCATCTGCAGTACCCAGCGGTTTTTCACGACCCTCTGTAATATGTTGCACCGCATACGAAATGGTCAATCCATGAAAGTCATTCCCTTGATCTTTCAATCCATAATATTCTTTAAATAATCCGCCTTTAGGATGAATCACGATAATAACGTTTGTGATTCCGGCTTGTTTTGCATTGTATAATACGTAATCGAGCATCGGCCGGTCGTTGAGCAATATCAATGCTTTACTTCGTGTATTTGCCTGTGTGACCATCTCTTCAGACAATGCTGAAGCTGTTGATTTTTTCATACGAGAGGAAGTGCCGCCAGCGAGTATAATGAGGTTGTTTGTCATAGAATATGCGCTCCTTTACTGATCTGTACGCCGTATGCATCTTTTGCACCTGCGTGTTGAATAGCCTCTACAACGGCTTGCTGTTTGTCTAAAGGCGCTAGGGCACAAATGCATCCGCCGCCTCCAGAGCCTACTATTTTTGCACCATAGGCACCTGCCTGCAATGCTGCATCGATCATCTCATCAATAAGAGGAACGGTAATTTTTAAGGTGTTTTTTAAAACATCGTGATGCGCATTGAGTAAACGCCCTATATTTTTATAGTCAATTTCTTTTTCGCTTAAAGCGAAAACCGCCTCTTGTGTAATGAGATGATTCTGTATCGCTGCATATAAAAATGGTTGAAGAGCTATTGGTAAGATTGTTTTATACGTTTCGTACGAATCAAGTGTTGCTAACGGAAGTTTGAAAGAAGAGACTTCTTTTTGTACCATCGCAATCGCTTTAAGAGATTTGCCTTTGATATCGCCTAGAACACCTACAGTGTTTTTGGAAACCCCTGATTCGCCAATAATCAATCCCTCTAAGGGTGTATCTATTTTACGGCATTTTGACTGTGAATCGGTTTCTAGATAGATCATATCTCCAATAGCACTCGTGTATTGATCCATTTTTCCACCAGGCGCGTTTTGAGCAACGACCTCAGCTTCATAAGCCACTTTTCCTATCAATTCACGCGTGATGTCTTGATCACAACCAAAAGTCGCAAATAACCAATGTACCCAAGCCACCACCATCGCCGAGGAACTCGATAAACCAGCATTGATAGGAATATCTCCCTGTATGGTAATATCGTAGCCTTGAGTAGGAAGACAACCATATTTCTGCACGACAAACAAAGACGTTTTGAGGTGATTGCCTTTGGTAGGGTTGAGATTGCTCCTGCCTGCCAGCAAGGCAGGTTCGCGAAAGCGTAAAACTTTCTTCTCCATAAGATCTGGCAAGTGAATCACCAACGAATCGTTACCATTAGGCATTCCTTGTATGGTAATATATCGATTGATGGCACAGGCGATAATCGGGAGTTCTAAATAATCCTGATGATCCCCAAAAAGACAAATACGTCCAGGCGCTTTTGAAATCATAGCCAACACTAATACGTATCTTTTATCCAGTTGTAGGGCTTGCGACGTACCCATAATCCTCTCGTAAAGTCGGGAAAATCTTGTGGCTCGCCATTATTGGCAATCGAAGCCTCGGAGAGTGGTGTAATTGCACTCCAAGCGGCGGCATCATACGCATCCAATGGTGGTGCTAGGTTTTCTTTAGCTGATTCGACAAAAGCATTCAAGACAAAAAAGTCCATCCCTCCGTGACCAGATCCTGTAGCATATTCACCATACTTTTTCCATAATGGATGGTCGTATTTATCTAACCAGGCTTTGGCATCATCCCAGCGATGGGGTTCGCTTTTTCCTTCTATATAAATGCGACTGCCATCGACTTCCCACAGGCCTTGACTTCCTTGTACTCTAAACCCAAGTGAGTAGGGACGTGGGGAGTTACAATCATGGGTGACAATAATTGTTTCTCCGTTGGCGGTGTCAATTGTAGACGTGATCACATCGCCTTGTTTCCAATTCAATTTTGCGTTAGGATGGTCTTTGCCACCATTTTCAATAATATACTTTTTGAGACCCACAGCTTTGGTCGCATGAGAGGTCATAGACATAAATCGGTTGCCTCTATTGATATTACACATCGTCGCCATCGGTCCTACGCCGTGTGTAGGATAGACATCGCCGTTGCGCAATAAAGAATGTTGCGTACGCCATTTGGATTCTGAAATTCCTTTTTCTCCAAACTCAACGCCTTTTCCATAGGGAGTTACGCCATCATTTAATTTGACAAAACGTAAGTCGTGTTGATACCCACATCTAAAATGGATCAATTCTCCAAACACTTCCTGTCGCACCATGTTCAACACCGCTAGGATATCACGTCTGTAATTCACATTTTCTAGGATCATCAAATGACTTCCTGTTTCTTCGTGTGTATTAACCAGATCCCAGCATTCTTCCATGGTATTGGCTGCCGACACTTCGACGCCTGTATATTTTCCCGCTTTCATAGCATCTACTGCCATACGGGTGTGCCATAGCCAAGGCGTAGAAATAATGACAGCATCTATATTCTTATCTTCCAGAAGATTTCTATAATCATAATCGTCTTTACCAAATACTTTTGGAGCTTTAAATCCAGCTTTGGCAATATGTTCTTTGGCGATGGTAATTCTCGTCGAATCAATATCGCATATCGCTTCTACCGTTACATCTTTACGTTGTAGTAAATTCGTTAGATGATTGGTGCCTCGTAGTCCTACACCGATAAGAGCAACACGCAAGATATCTTTTGTAGTTTTTGTACCACCATAGGCTAAGGTTGGCGCTAGTGCAATTCCTGCGGTCACTAAGGCTGTTTTCTTTACAAAATCACGTCGTGAACTCATATCGTATCTAGTATTAGGTTGCTTAAAAATAGGGATTTTAAAAATTAGTAGGGGTATTCTTTTTGGATTGCTTTCGCGAAAGCGTATAGAAATTCTTTTTTAGTACTTTTATAATATAAAGCTAACATTAAAAAGCAATACCCTTGAACCCTGCCGAAGATTATATTATATCAAAACCAGAACCTTGGCGTAGCATACTCATGGAGTTACAAGTAATTATTAAGCATACCATTCCTGAAGTAGAAGAACAGTTTAAGTGGCATTTGCCATTTTACAGTGTGCATGGGAAAATGTGTTGTTTTCTTAATTTTAGAAAAACATTTGTGGACCTAGGTATTACATCAGGAATTCATATTGACATTCATAAAGAGCATCTCATTGCTGGAGAGAAACGTAAAACACTCAGATCGTTACGATACTATTCGCTGGAAGATATTGATGTGGAGGTATTACAGAATGTTTTGAAAGCGGCAGCAAACCTCAATAAAAAAAGCTAAAATACTATTACCGTAATGTTAACGTTTAACATTTTAAAGGGTTATTAAAAGTCTTCGCCTTATTTTTGTAGAAGTTTAACTGAAACGTAAACTTGCTAATCAATTACATGAATATTATGTACCTTATCTAGCAAGCAGGGAGCCTTTGGGGGAAGGCTCCCTTTTTAGTGAAACACTGTTTTGTAAAGTCTGAAAGACGCATACAAAACAGTTAGTTGAACTAATCCCGCTGAAAGCGGGATCTATGTCTCGATCTATATTTAGATTGGAATCTAATAACTTAACTTTTCTACTCATCTCCTACCTAAAGTCTGAAAAACACATAAAACAGTTAGTTGAACTAATTCCGCTTTTTTCAGCGGGATCTAAGTTTCTTATTTTAACTCTCGGCTCGATTCTTAGTATTGGGTTAAGGTCTTGTTCTTAAGTTTATACCTTTCAACGCAATGTTTGACTAAACACTAATATAAGTATAGTTCTCGACTGCGTTCGAAACGATATTTGAGATTATTTTAGACGTCTTTTTACTAAAGAAATATAAGATTTACTTACAACGCATTAATGGTTTTACGGATCGCCACTAGATTGGTGAGTAGTTTTTCCAAATGCGCAAGATCAAGCATATTGGCTCCATCACTTTTTGCATTTGCAGGATCAAAGTGGGTTTCTATAAAAAGACCGTCTACGTGATTGACAATCCCTGCACGAGCAATTGTTTCAATCATATCTGGACGACCGCCAGTGACACCACTAGATTGATTAGGTTGTTGCAATGAATGTGTCACATCAAGTACTGTAGGAGCGTATTGTCGCATCGTAGGAATCCCTCTAAAATCGACAATCATATCTTGATAGCCAAACATTGTACCGCGATCGGTAATCATGACTTGTTCATTTCCAGAGTCGGTTACTTTTCTGGCGGCGTGCTGCATGCTTTCTGGAGACATAAATTGTCCCTTCTTTAGATTGACTACTTTTCCAGTTTTGGCAGCAGCGACGACAAGCGCTGTCTGGCGTACTAAAAAGGCTGGGATTTGCAGAATGTCCACATATTTTGCTGCAAGTGCTGCATCTGATGCTTCGTGAATATCGGTTACGGTGGGAACATCAAATTTTTCAGAAACTTTTGCAAGAATTTCTAATGCTTTTTCGTCTCCAATTCCTGTAAAACTATCGACACGACTACGATTGGCTTTTCTAAAACTTCCTTTAAATACATACGGAATTTCTAGTTTTGTTGTGATCTCCAATACTTTTTCTGCGATACGCATCGCCATATCTTCTCCTTCAATAGCACAAGGACCAGCAAGTAAAAAGAAGTTATCTACATCAGTATGTTTAAGCTTAGGGATTTTTGATAATTGCATAGTGTTTTGTGTTGAGTACGCTTTCGCGAAAGCATACTAAGAAATATCAACAAAGATAAAGGAAATCCATATCAGAAAGGGTATAACAAATTGAAAGTACACTTACTTTTTGAGAATAGATGTGGTGGGTGTATCTGGTTTTGCATATTGCAAACGATCTAGTAATTGCGGTTCTGCATAACTGTCTAGGCCGTTAATCGTCACGCCACGAGCTTTACTTAAATCTATCCAACCATCTTCTGTATCGTGAATGCCTTCTGGAAGGTAAATATCCTCCATAGCACCTACAACAAGCAAGGTCCCGTTCTCTTTAATGTGGTATTCATTTACATAACGACACGCAATTTTGATATGTGCTTCTACGACAAAAGGCGCTTTAAAATCTTTGATAAATTCTGCAGTGAGTCCTGTGGCATCAAACTCAGAAACTTGGGTATCGTATCGTGCCGATGTTTGATGAGCCTCTTCAATAATGGCGGCGTGAATATGGTTGACGGTAAAAAACCCCGTTGTTTTAACATTAGCGTATGTATGGCGTTCTACGACCGTGGGTCGGGTAATAAAGCCCACCAATGGAGGATTACTCCCTAAGTGGGTAATCGAACTAAATACAGCAAGATTGGTAACGCCTTCTTGATTGACAGTTCCTAGTAAGTTAGCCGATTTATATCCAGTGACACTATTGATGAAGTTGGCTCTGAATCGTTTGTCCATCGCGTCCATAGCGTTCTTGTCAAAATGTAGTATCTTTTTCAAAGTTTATTTCAAAAATACAAATTATGTCTGATGCCAACCCTGATTATTTTAAAGTTAATCGTGACACGTGGAATCAAAAAGTAGCGATTCACGCCCAAAGCGATTTTTATAATATGGATGGATTTCTTGCTGGAGAAAGCTCTTTAAATAGGTATGAATTGCAAGCCTTAGGCGATGTAAACGGAAAATCACTATTGCATCTGCAATGTCATTTTGGACAAGATACCTTGAGTTTTTCCAGAATGGGTGCTAGCTGTACAGGCGTTGACTTAAGTGATGAAGGGATTGCATTGGCTCAGAAGTTAGCCAAAGATCTTCAGCTTGATGCCACTTTTGTACGATGTAATGTGCTGGAAACTTCTGCTTATATAAAAGAACAATTTGATATTGTATTTACAAGCTATGGAACGATAGGGTGGTTGCCGGATTTAAAGCCATGGGGCAAGATGATTGCAGAGCGTTTACGATCTGGTGGAATATTTTATATCGTAGATTTTCATCCTTTAGTTTGGATGTTTGATTATAGCTCAGGAAAAGCGGAGTTACGCTATGGGTACCATCAAAAAGAAGCTATTTATGAAGAGTATGAAGGGACATACGCAGACAGTGATTCTTCTATGGTCAGCAAGGAGTATGGATGGAATCATGGACTTGGTGAAGTGATTTCTGCACTCACGGAGCAAGGATTGATCGTAGAATTTCTCAGAGAACATGATGAGAGTCCGTATAATGTATTACCCGATTTGATACAAAACGAAAACGGTCTTTATGTAACTAAAGACCGTTTATATCCGCTATTGTTTGAACTAAAAGTTAGAAAGCCTTAATGTGCATTCTCTTTTAGTAAATGAGGAAACTTCGCTTGAAAACGACGCAATCTTGGGATTGATACATTTTGTATGTATCCGCTTCCTGGGTTTAATCGTTCATAATCCTGATGATAGTCTTCTCCTCTCCAGAATTTTTGAAATGGTAAGATGGAAGCGGCGACATTACCTTCTCCATAGATTTTTTCCTGTTCTTTTACTTTTTCAAGGATAATCTCCTTTTCTTTTTCATTCTGGTAAAAAATGATGGAACGATATTGAGATCCTCTATCGGGTCCTTGACCATTGACTTGTGTCACATTTTGAGATCCAAAATAGACATCAACAAGCGTTGCAAAAGAGACAACATTGGGATCATAATAAATCTCTACAGCTTCTGCATGACCTGTACGACCTGTATTACTAGATTGATAGGTTGGATTCTCCGTATGCCCTCCACTGTATCCAGATATGGATTCTTCTACGCCTTTTACACTTTCATAAATCGCTTCCACACACCAAAAACATCCACTGGCAAAATAGGCTTTAGAAAGCCCATCTTGGGTTTGAGTTTGAACGGGATCAAGAGAAGCAGTTGGTTCGCTAATTTTATGAGATTTGCTTTGACAAGAAATAGCTAGGACAAGCCCTGTAATCATGATGGATAATTTCATATTTGATTTTTCTTTTCGTTTTTGTCTACTAAATTACGAGAATCTTACTAGTTTCCATCCTAAGGCTTTGTTAATGAAAATAGGGTTCAAGTTATTTTGTAATTTTGAACTTCATTATAAAAAATATATCTCATAAAATAATAGCAGTTCTCATAGTATTTGTAGTGATCTTTACTACGATGTCATTTACAATAGATATGCATTATTTTGGGATACAACGCAGCTTCACTATATAGGAAAGGTTGTGTGGACGTAGAGCGGAACTAAATATTTTTAGACACTCAAAGGTTGAAATTTTAGACTGTGTTTGACAAACATTCTTAGATCCTTTCTATATTTACACCAATGGCGTATATCATTCCTATAGTACTAATTGTAATTGTATTTTTTTTGCTTTCGCGAAAGCGTACTAAGAAACAACCCAAATCGTTTCCAAAGCATTGGCACGAGTTACTTCTTAAAAATGTGGCCTTTTATAAAAAATTGAAGGAAGAAAAGCAATTGATTTTTCAGAAGCGCATGATGCTCTTTTTACAAGAAATCAATGTGGAAGCGGTTCAATTTGAATTGAAAGAATTTGATACCATCTTGGTTGCAGCAAGTGCTGTGATTCCCGTATTTGGATTTAAAGAATGGCATTATAATAATTTAAGTACGGTATTAATTTATCCAGATTATTTTGATGAAAACCTATCCTTTACAGCGGATGTTCAGGGGCGTAAAATTGCAGGATTGGTCGGTACGGGGCGTTTTAAGAACCAGATGATCCTTTCGCGTAAAGCGTTACACCACGGATTTAGAAATGCCACCGATAAAGGAAATACCGCTATTCACGAATTTGTACATCTACTAGACCACACCGACGGCGCTACCGACGGAATTCCAGAACGCTTACTAGAACATCAATACATCGCGCCATGGCTTGCTTTGATGCATAAAGAAATGGAGGCCATCAATAATGACACTTCAGATATACGGAGCTATGGAGGTACGAGTCAAACAGAATTTTTTGCCGTGGCATCTGAATATTTTTTTGAACGCCCAACTCTTTTTAAAAGAAAACATCCTGAACTCTATGCGATGTTAGCTACTTGTTTTGGTACTGATACAATTTCATAGCTTTTACTGAAAAGACTGATTCAAGTTTTGTTATTTCTTGTGAACACATACACGCTATTGTATTATTGTACAGCGTTAAGGGAAGCATGAATTCATTTCCCTCAACCAAACGAAGTGTTACCTCATTGAGACTCGGTTTTTATATAAAATAGAATTAGGTTTGTTTTTTAAGAGAGCGGCATATAATGATAAAAATGATTTAAACAAAGAAGGATGAGATTTCCATCAGAGTTTATGCTGAGCATTGTCGAAGTGTGGAAATAAAAAAACAAAAAAAGATGGGTAACAAAATGAATATATATGCTACTAATCATAGAGTATTTGAGATGAAGGGAATAGCTCATTTTATGAGTTTTCTGCCTCAGCGGCAATGAAACAATTAGAAAGTAAATATTGATCGGTAGTTACTGTAACTCAAAGAACTTTAGATAATTTTAAGAATAAATTATAAAAGAATAGGTTGATTTTAACAGTTTTTTTCTAAACTTGATATGTACTTGTAAAGAAAAATTGACGTTCTTTAGAGTTCAATAGTAGTACATTTTATACTACAGTATTTGAAAGTTATTTCCATACACGGAGTGTTATCATATAAGGGGAAATTATAGCCGATAGCATATTCAATTTAAGTAAGCAATAAAAAAAAGATATGTAGCGTATCTAGAAAATATTACCTCACCTACGTACATATATGTCGGGAGATAAAAATAATAACTGTATAGCATACGTTATATAGTAATATAGTTAGGTCACTTTATGGATGCATTGGGCATTTTCTGTGGTGCGTTGGTTCTCAGTGCTATCCATAGTGATTTAACTATAAAAAATATGTTTTTTATATAGCATGCCTTTTGAAAAAAGAAATGTATCAAAAAGACAATTTTTTAAATGTTTTGTAATTTTAATAAAGACTTGGCATCATTTTAGCTTTGACTTAACAATAGAATTACGAGATTTATACCGAAAATAGAAATCACCACTACACCTATTTTCAAACCAAAATACACCACACACTCAGGACTGACTCATAAGGGGAATATGTTGTCGTAGTTAGTCTTATCCATTTTTAAAAAACACCACACATCACCCATTTTGGGTATAGGACTTTGTATGTCTTGTTTTAAAGCAAGAATCACTTTAGGTGGTTACTTTAAAATAAACAGCACAGGTCTTAAAAGATAGAATAACAGCGATATAGCCTTGCTATATGCGCTACGTTATACCACTATAAGGATACTCTAAGCGATTTTACGTGGGGTGTTTTGACTTAGGGGATTCCTTAGGTTGTATAACATATATATGCATAGTGCTGTGTACAGATTTGGGTTTTCTTCAACAAGAATAGTTCAAGATATGCATGGTAGTATCACAAGGGACATCTCATCTAGGTTTGTGGTGTGGTGCTTGATCCTGGATGGGTCCTGAGTGATGTTGTAATATCCCAGATACTAAAGTTGGGGTTTGAAAATGAATATAAACATTAATAAAAAAAAATCAAATGAAAGAACAAGCATCTCAAACCTTATTTAGGTTTGTAAGTTTTAGAGCTCCAGAGCTTATAGCTCCTCAAAAACCTTTACTCAGGTTTATGTATGAAACAATACAGGATGGAGATCAACGTAGAGTCAGAGAGATTTCTGATGGAACCTATGAAAGCCGAAGTACAGGACTCAATGTCTTAAATAAGGATGAAATACGTGCTTTAAATGAAGCATATCATGATCTTGGAGCATGGATTCAAAAAAATAGAAGAAAGTTTAATTTTCAAGAACTCAATGACAAGCTTCTTGCGGTCGCTGGAAACGCAGGATTAATAAATGAAGAAGTGGTGTGGCTAAATCTATATTACCAATACAAGACACAGGAAGATCACGGAGCAAGAGAATCACTCATTAACTTACTTATTGCAAATCATTTTCTTGATAAGACTAAAGTGGCTGTTAGTGAAGAAATGTCTGAAAAAGAGGCGCTTGCATTGTATAAAGAAATCGCTCACGCACGAATTGTGATTCCAAATGATGTGATCGATACACCAGAAACAACAATCCCTAATGCTGGCACGTCTGATTTTAAACGTACTTCCAAAAAGACAGAAGCTAGAATAGTATCTGCAATTTCAGCGTATAAGTTAGCGCAACTTAAACTAGCAAAAGGAGAACTTGAGTATTTGGAAAGGCAATATAGAAAAGCGTATGATGTTGCTTATGAGAATGCTTTCAAAACTCACAATGCAGCTGTTAAGACACTTAAGGATCAATACGCTAACACATTGGCTCAGGAGCAAGAGACATGGTATCAAGGCCGTAAAGATCAACTTAAAACCATAGAAGAAGAGGAGTTCTTATTTAGCAAAATATCAACGACTAAGTTTCCAGACTTACCAAAATTCACATTTACATTTCGTGCAGAAATAGAAGAGACGCAGTCAGTGCAGGAAATGTCTTCCTTACTTTTTAATACCGTATCACGTCTTACTCCTATAGAGCGTGTGGCTACTTTTGAAGAAGTGTATGCGTTGTTTTCTAAGGAAGAAGCAAGATTAGCAGAACTAGAAATACAAAATAAAGAATTATCTCATAAGAAAATTAGCCTTCAAGGAACTATCCTTAATGAAGCAGACAGACAATTTGTAGAGGGTAGAGATATTTGCTACACAATTACCTTGCGATCTGAGAATACACCCGTAAATGATGATGGTAAATGGTATTGGGAATATTTTATAGACTTACAAGGCTATAATAAAGAGGTTAACCTTCAGGACATTTCTTGTACACTCACATTCTCCAATGGAAATCAGATCACAGATACCATATATATCACAACCTATAGTGATACTGCTGGTGAGACGTATCTACGAACCCTGAGGATTTTTCCGCAAGCAGGAGGCATAGAATTAGAAGCAAGTGAAGGGGTGCCTGCACTTTCAGGAACTATTACGCTACAGAATGGTGATGTATTGACGTTTGATCAGGTAGTAAATCCTTTTATATCCATATCTAGAGATGTTTTATGCAATGAGATGGGTAATGGAGATCAAAATGAAGACACCACTCAAGAACCTTTTATTCCTTCTGGATTTGGGATGCGTCAGCTCGGAATTGCAGATTATAGAAGAGTGGAGCAAAACGTACATTGTTATGTTGAAGGCGAAGTATCACATATAGAAAATGTGATGGCACGTGAGATTAAAGAAAAAAGTACTAGAAGATTACGCCGCTCAGAAAATACCACATCATCAACTTCTGAGACGGAAAAAGAGCAACTTACAGATACGAGTACAACAGATCGTTTTGAAATGCAAAATGAAGTAGCTCAAGTTATTGCTGAGTCAACTAGCATTGATGCGTTTGCCAATGTAAATACCAGAAATGAATTTGTTCAGTTTAGTGCAGGAGGAGGCTTCGCCAATAATACGTCACAAGAAGATAGCATCAGTCAAGCAGTAACACAAGCACAAGAGATTACTTCGATCGCGATGGATCGTGTGGTGCAAAAAGTGAAGGAAGAACGTATTACCAAGATCGTAGAGGAGTATGAAGAAAATAACAGACATGGTTTTGATAATCGCGAAGGAGATCAACATATTGTAGGTGTGTATCGATGGATTGATAAAGTATATAAAAACCAGATTTATAATTATGGGAAACGTTTGATGTATGAGTTCTTTATTCCAGATCCTTCTCGATTACATAAACATGCGTTAACAGATACTATAGAAGGCAATCAGGGAACAGTGTTAGAAGAGCCTATAGATCCTAGAACAAATGGGCTTATGAGCGCAGCAAATCTCAATAGAGTTAATTATAGAGCTTGGGCAGCACAATACAATGCAGAGGTAAATGCACCAGCTGATGAGCTTATTAATTTTTCGGCCGCTTTTAGTGATAATGGGGCAAGTGGTAATTATCTGGCTGAGCATAAATATCCAGGAGGGAAAAATTGGACAGTAGAAATTCCAGAAAATTATGAGGTTGTTCACTATACTGGAAAATTTGGGTTTACTTATATATATTCAGAATTTGAAAACACTAATGGTACAGTAAATATTGATCGCTCTAGTTTTTTAATATCAGAAAATCCCAACCACAACACGATTAACTTAACAAGTAGTTATGACCTTTATACAAGACCTATCCGAAATGAGTTAGGCGTGAGCTTTCATGGAGGCGATGTAGGAGGTGTTGCTATTAGCCTATACTTGAGAGCCAGATTAACTTCAGAAGCTTATGATGCCTGGCAATTAACAGCTTTTAATGCGATTATGAGTGCGTATGAAGCAAAATTGGCAGCCTACAAAGAACAATTTGTTGCCGAAACAGAAGCAGCAACCGTTCTTAGAGCATCCAACCCATTATTTTACCGTCAGATAGAACAAACCGTGTTACGTAAAAACTGTGTCTCCTATCTTATTGATCGGAATGAGAGTGGCGAGCGTACCTATGGAAAAAGCGGATTGTATCAGGGCAGTACATTAGAAAATGCAGAAGTAAAACTAAACCAACGTTTAGATACGTACACCTCTTTTGCAACCTTCTTAGAGCAAGCGATAGAATGGGATATTATGTCTTATAATTTCTATCCTTTTTATTGGGCAAATCGTAGTAAATGGACAGAACTGTACCAGTACGAAAATGATGATCCTACGTTTAGAAAGTTTATGCAAGCGGGTATGGCACGCGTTGTTGTTACTGTGCGTCCAGGCTTTGAAAATGCCATGATGCATTATATGGCAACAGGCAATGTATGGGATGGAGGAGAACTCCCTGTTCTTGATGACCCACTCTATTTATCTATTGTAGAAGAACTACAACAACCTCTTGGCATAAAAGAAGGAGAAGCATGGAAAACACAAGTACCTACTTCTCTGACCATTTTACAAGCAGACAGTTTGGGACTTAAAGTAGAGAAGCCTCTGCCTTGCCATTGTGATGATGAGAGTGATTTTCAAGAGTCAGACCAAACAGGATGTTTAAGTGAGATTACTAATGAAACTACAATCTTTACAGACTTAAATACAGGTGCTTCACAAAAAGGGCTGATCCAGTTTTCTTTTCGAAAACTCGATGGAGACGGCGGTAATAAAACTATAGGAGATTTAGAAAGTGAATATAGTTTTCCAAGACAATACCGATGTCAAGGAGAAACTATTACCATACAAAGAGATGCTGCTTGGCAAGCCACAGATACTGCAGCACTTTTTTATGAGGCATTAGCCACACAATTATCTACCATAACGGGAGTGACAGCAAAGCAATTTACGGTAACAGCAGATCCAAATACAGGAAGTTTATTATATGGTTCCTTATTATTTACGGTTGATTTTTCAAAAGTGACAGTTTTTGAATTTTCGAAACCAGGCACTACGATCAATCATCCATTAGACACGCTAACGGTTGACTGTGATCAGGAAGATGTTGTAATTACCTATGGAGATGTGACCACGCCTCAAGCCTATATAGAAGAACGTCTTTTTGATAGTGGAGGCGATCCTATCACCTTTCAGGATGTACAAGGACCTATGCCTGCAAGTAGGTTTGTAGTCAATACGGCTAATGAAGAAAACACCTTTTAATGAGCAGTGCGAGATTAGATATGATATGGCAGCCAGAAGCGGTGCTGCCATATCTTTTTGGTGCGCTTAAAGCGAAAATAGAAACCGTCTCACCAGTCGCTGCCATCTATCTTTTTGGAAGTAGAGCTAGGGTTCCTGTTTCCGAGTGGCATATCCTAGAAGGAAAGGATTGGGATCTCTATGTAGTGTGTGATTTTCCCATAGTAAACACCCAAATATGGGGAAGAGATCTAGGCTATTATCTGGATCTAGTAGTCATCACTCAAGAACAATTAAAAAAATGCTTAGAGACAGACCCTCATATCCAAAAGCTTTATCCAAAAGATGCGCTGGGAGTCCATAAAAAGTATATGCAAGAAGTAAAAAACACAGGATTATGAGCATTTTTGATGAATTTAATGAAGAAGGAATCGAAGCCTTACGACCCACCAACAGAACATTTTTTAGTTTGCCAGAAACTTCAGGAAATGCTTTGGATGCGATAGCGTTTTCGGGGAGTGAAAGTGGTTCTACAGGATTTCAAAGTCTTTTTAAGGATAGTCCGTTTGGAGATGATAGCATCTTTGCTGTAGAAAAACCTTCCGATTTGTGGAAAGGTTATGTAGATTTCTATAAAGCTCTAGAACGATTTGGTATCGGTTCATTAACGGATATATCAATAGAAGAAGGAATCGTTTTGGATGAAATTACTCTTGAGGGGAAAGTCATAAAAAGTGCATTTGATTATAGGAATGTAATAGATACTAAAAAGTCCTTTCAATCACATTGGGAGTTAAGTGACAATGCCTACGTAGGATATGTATATGTAAATAAAAAGATTGATTATTTAAGCGATAAAGCATTATTTTTTAGTTATGATGGTGTTCAAGAATATCCACCATACGATTCAGCTTTTTCTATTTATAAACCATACAATACAGACCGTAATGTGGGGTCGCTTAACTATCCTAATGTTGAGTATTTAAAGAATAATGCAGCATTGCAAATACAGGGACTAAGTTTTAAAGGGATGTTAATTATCCTTCAGGGATTGGAAAATAGGACTGCAGACAGAAAGTATATAGAGTCTGGCTATCATCTTTTAGCAAGAACAGTAGAACAATTTACATTAAGTTTTAAGCCTCCCAAAGATTATATAGAAATACTAGCTCATCTAAATGATCAAGTGCTTCAACATATAAATATTAGAATATTAGAGAAATTATGGTCAAGATTTGTAGAAGCAGATAGGCTTACTAATATCTATGAGGTCATATTGCTTAATGTACTTAAAGGGTTGTCTAATAAACCAGATTTTAATACAGATACTTTTCTAAAAAGACTATTATCAAACACTATAAAAGGCAAAACCGAATTTGAAAGGCTTTATGATAAAATGAATGATTGGGGTGGCTCAAATAATTTCAGTAAACTGATCCTTAGATTATTGTTGATATGGAAAGATAGTGGTTTTACAAGATTTGAAAATCCAGCATTTAAGAATTTTGATCGCCCTGTAAATCTAGCATACAAACAAAAAAAGATTCTTGGTTTCCGAGTTGATGACTATGACTTTGAGTTTGGAAAAGATGGTGCTATTTTGGCTGAGATTGAGCCAGGTGTTAGCTTGCCAAATAACCCTATTGGTTCTATCATTATTGATAATATCCTCCAAAAGGAAGAACGATATCATCCTTTTTTCCCAGTGACCTTAACAGAACTTGACGAAACAGAAAATGAAGAGCTAAAATTGGAAACAACCATACCTGTTCCTGCATTTTATCTTAAAGCTTTTGATGATAAAGGAGCTTGGGAAAATTTTGAAAAAGGGCTGTGGTTAGCGGTAGATATTATTACTACGGCAACAGGCGTAGGAAACCTTTTAAAATTAAGACATGTACTAAAGCTTAAGAATGCCTTTGTATATCTCAAGCTTGCTTTTGGTGTTGTAGAGGTAGCTAGCGGCATTGTAGGTATTGCATTAAATTTTGTTGACAAATGTGAGGACAAAACGTTTTGTAATAAGCTTAGACAGTATCTGTTTTGGTTTGAAATTTGTACTTTAGGAGCAGACGCTCTTACCACACGTATTTTAAGTAAACAAGCTCGAGAAGCTAAAGATGCTTTAGTTGCCTATCGTAAAAATGTTAAAGATTCTAAAAAGCAAAAAGAATTAGATGAACTAGAAGAACATTTAGGCCAAATATTTGAACAAGGACTGAAAAATAATAAAGGCGGTGATATAAATAAGTCCTTTTTTGCAAATATTGGCTCATCTTTAAAACAAGAAGAAGCATTAGGGAATGTTCTTGGACAAACAGAAGAATATACTTGCGTAGCGAACACATTAAGAATGGTATTAGACGATTTAGGGGCTATAAGATCAGAAAAATTTCTTGAGAATGCTTTAGGGACAACCAGAGATGGAGCTAATATTCTTGATATACCTAATGCATTAAAAAATGATCGAATTGAAGGATTGAAGTTTATTTCTAGAGGGGGACCGAAAGATAAAAACATTACCTTTAATACATTATTAAAACAATTTAAAAGGATTGAAAATAAGAAGATTATTGTTAGTGTTAGGGGGGAAGATATTGGAGCACACGCTGTGGTTGTTGATAAAATAGAAGATAATCGTATATTTTTAAGAGATCCTTTGCCTTTAAACCAAGGTTCATCATATAGTATAACCATAGATGAATTTGAAAAAGTCTTTAATAAAAAGTTTTTGATAATAAATCCATAATATAATGACAGAAATAGAAAGAATACAGCAAAATATAAATGGAGAAATACCAGAAGAAGATTATGATATTTTAAAAATTATAGATATTCCTAATCCTGAAAAAGAACTAGAAACTTTTAAACAAACGATAGCTACAATAATTCAGAATATTAATCTTCATGAAGAAGATAGTAAATGGGAAAATCTCTTACCCGAACCTTTGATTAGGTTTACTAATCAACTAGTTGAATATGACTATTATAAGGATGAATTAATAAGTCATATTACTTCTATGGTTTATGATGTGAAAAAAGTCAGAGAATGGGAATGGTATAGTTCTAAACTACATAGTAGTGGTTTTGATGTGATTATGAAAGGTGTTTTTAGAGGTATTTTCACTTCCATAATTCATCACCAAGGTATTCGCCATGAAAGTATTATCATTCGTCGAAAAGATAAAGAATATCCAATAATCCGCTCTGGTATAGATGTTTTAAGATATCGTAACTGGAATCCTGAAACTCTAGTTTTAAGTAAAGGAGAATATGCAGGGAAGTATGGGTTAAGGTAGTATGTTTTTAAATCAAATTTGAAATAATAGATTTTTTCAATTAGTATAAAGATGAAGCCATCGTAATTTACGGTGGTTTTATGTTTGTAGGATGTTACTAGATATTAGCTACAGACAGAGCAGGATTAGATATTAATGAGCTTACAGTTGAAATGAAAATAGAAACAACCTATGAACCGTGTATTGTTTGTAAACGAGAGATTCTATTAAGACAACAGTTATTAGGGAATAATACAACCATAGAAGTTCAAAATCCTATATTACCTAATGGGGAAGGAGTTAAAAATAACAAACAACTAAAAACATTTTTAAATAATTAAATGGAAATAGAATATTTAAACTTGATGCTTCGATATCCTATTTTACAGGATGTAGAAAATGTTCCTGTTAAGGAAGAGGATATTATAAAATTAGAAACTAAAATTGATAAGGTTTTCCCAAAAGTGTATAAAGAATTTTTATCTATTGCTGGTGAAAATGCTAATGTAATTGCTTTTCTAAATCACGGTTTTTATGACTCTGTAAGAGACGATATTTACTACCTTGAAGAACAACAAGAAGTTGTTAAAGAAACTCTTAAAGAAGAAGGGTGTAGTGTTGGAGAAAATTTTTGGGTGATAGCAGATTTAGATGGAGGAGAACAATTTCATTTTTTTTATTTTAATGATCCTGATGCAGAAGATCCACAAAATCCACCTGTATATGGTAGCTATATAGGATATCCTCTTGGTAATAAGCATACGATAACAAAATTAGCAAATACTTTTCAAGAATATATTGAAAAAAAGATTAAAGGATATGCGGACTTAAATCAGGATAATTTTAGCTAATAGTGAGTACATATTTAAGCATATTATCATCAGAATACATTAAAAAAAAGAATCTTATTGAAATTTTAAAGCACTCTACAAAAAAAATTAAAGCTAAGGTTTTTGATCGTCAAACTATGTATGAAGATGGGACTTTAGAAACTAGCCTTGGAAGAAATGATTTAAGTTTTGTAATAACTTTAGATTCTAAAGAATTATATGATACTACAGAAAATGACTACAAAGAGTATAATTTTTACAAGAATCTAGGAACGAAGTATGGTTCTACTATCACAATAATAGTAGGGCAAATAGAAGATAGTATATTACTTAATGACTTTTTAAAATCTCTTTTTGAAGATAACCCTGAATTACTTTTTTTAAATGATGAAGTAGATGGTGACCCTTATGTGTTTTCAGCTTCACAAATTATTACTGCTGTAAATAATGCTTCTAAAATTCCTTTTCATGCTAATGATTGGATGTGGGAACCTCCTGTTGAGGAAGGTATTGTTTGATTTTTTTAGAAAATCCAATGTTACGTGATATGGAAGAAGATGCTGTATTAGCAGCAGATAGAGCAGGACTAGATATTAATGAGCTACCTATTGATATCTGTAAACGAGAGATTCTATTAAGACAACAATTAGTAGGGGGTAATACAACCATAGAAGTTCAAAATCCTATATTACCTAATGGGGAAGGAGTTAAAAATAACAAACAACTAAAAACATTTTTAAATAATTAAATGGAAATAGAATATTTAAACTTGATGCTTCGATATCCTATTTTACAGGATGTAGAAAATGTTCCTGTTAAGGAAGAGGATATTATAAAATTAGAAACTAAAATTGATAAGGTTTTCCCAAAAGTGTATAAAGAATTTTTATCTATTGCTGGTGAAAATGCTAATGTAATTGCTTTTCTAAATCACGGTTTTTATGACCCTGTAAGAGACGATATTTACTATGTCGAAGAACAACAAGAATACACCAAAAATAAGCTTAAAAAATATGGTGTATCTATTGGGGGAGATTTTTGGGTAATTGCAGATTTAGACGGCGGCGGACAGTTTGATTTCTTTTATTTTAATGATGCAGATGCAGAAGATCCAGAAAACCCACCTGTATATGCAAGTTATCCTGATTTGATAGAAGATAATGATCCTGATTTTCCATTAAAAAAGAAACTAGCAAATACATTCCAAGAATATATTGAAGAAAAAATCAAGGGATATGCTAATTTGAAATAATAGATTTTTTCAATTAGTATAAAGATGAAGCCATCGTATTTTACGGTGGTTTTATCTTTGTAGAATGTTACTCGATATTAGCAGCAGATAGAGCAGAATTAAACATCAAAGAACTTACAGTTGAGATGAGAATTGAGACAACGTATGAGCCTTGTATTATCTGTAAACAAGAGATTATGTTAAGGCAACAACTATTAGGTAATAATACGACTATAGAAGTTGAAAACCCTATATTTCCTAATGGGAAAGGGGTAGAAGGCGCTGAAGATTTTATTTTATTTTCAAAACAGTAAGACTAATATTATGATTATAGAATATTTAAGTTTGATTAAAAAGTATCCTAATTTAAGAGATAGAAAAAATGAAGGTGTTCCTGTATCTATCATAGAAAATTATGAAAAAGAGAATAATATTTTTTTTCCAAAGGCATATAAAGAGTTTCTTTTTCTTGCAGGTTCGAGGAGTAATATTTTATCAGGAATTAACGGGGGGGATTTCTAGGTTATAAACACAAACAACAAGAAACAGTTAAAGAAACTCTAAAGGACTATGGAATCAGTGTTGGAGAAAATTTTTGGGTGATTGCAGATTTAGATGGAGGTGGACAGTTTGATTTCTTTTATTTTAATGATCCAGATGCAGAAGATCCAGAAAATCCTCCTGTATATGCAAGTTATCCCGATTATATAGAAGATAATATTGATTATCTACCATTAAAAAAGAAACTGGCTAATACATTTCAAGAGTATAAAGAAGAAAAAATCAAGGCGTATGCTAATTTGAAATAGTATAGTTTTAAATTAAAAATAAATAAGACTATTGCAAAATACGATGCTAACGTATAGTAGATCAATTGATCATATAAAGCATCTAAATCTATCAAATTATAATGGTTTTAGATGCTTTTTGTTTTTCGCGAAAGCGTATTAAGAAACACTATCATCAGATACGAATTACTCCTCAATCTCCTGTAATATTTTTTCAGAATTCCTTAAGACACTTTTGTAACAACGCATCACTACCCACATAAGCAAACCAAAAAAGATAAGCATAAAAGGTACTGCAATTCCTAGTTTCGGATCTAAGGTTTCAAATAAGTCTTTACCATTAAATAATTTGGCAGACAAGGGCACAGTAAGTAACATAAATACAAAGCTCATTCCTATGTTTAATTTTTGAAAATTGACAAAGTTTTTCTTTCCTTTCGCATAGGTCTTCATGGTTTCTTTATAACTCATAGACGTTACATTGACACGCTTCATTGCCTGGATTGTTTTTAAAGATAGGATAGGGAGAATCGCTAGGATGAGCATACATAAAATCCCTGATACTTGTAATGGAATGGTATCTAATTCTCTAAAATTTGCTAGTATGGCGACCAGTGCTACATAGCAGATGACACCACCTATTTTTTCTGCATTAAATATTTTATTCCACTGTGAAGTATATTTTTGTTGTGTCATTTTGAGTATAATTTCGTCGGTTAATTGTTTTTGTTTTTCGAGTTCCTGGCTCATTTGTGACCAGGCAGCTTGCATTTCTTCTAGTTCCATGTGTCTATTATTTTACCAGTTGTGTTCTTAGTTGTTCTTTAATACGAGAGATGCGCGTCGCTACTTTACTTCTAGAAAATCCAGTAATGGCGGCAATCTCTTCATATTTTTTACCTTCTAATAAAAGAAGAATAATCCCCTTATTAACATCAGACAGTTGGCGGATTTGCACATACATTTCCACGAGTCGTTCTTCCAGAATCGGGTCATCAGGTTCGTATGTAAGATGCAGATTGTCTATCGTCACAGACGTACCTTTTCGTTTTTCTTTTCTTAAAAATGTAAAAGCGGTATTGAGTGCTACGCGATACATCCACGTACTTGCTTTAGATTCTCCTCTAAAACTGTCAAACCCTTTCCATAATTGAAAAACGATATCTTGATACAAGTCTTTTTGATCTTCTCCCGTATCACAATACACCCGCGAAATCTTAAAAATGATCCCTTCGTTTTCTTTGATGAGTTGTGTAAAAGCTTCTTCTTTGCGCATTGAAGATGATGATTATAACCTATTAGTAAGATATCTATTTAAAAAGTCGCAAAAAAGTTTACTTTTTTTTCAGAGGGTGGTTTTTGAGTCATTGTATTCTTTCGCTTAAAGCGAAAAAAAAGATCAGCGTTAGGAAAGAAGTTGAGAAGTTGAGAAGGTTAGATAGGTTAAAAAAGGTCAAAAGAAGATATTGAAGAATAAGTAAATAAAAAAGTTGAGTGGTTTTCGCTTTCGCGAAAATGATAAAAAACAATTCCCTTCTAGGTGGTAGCGCTAGGGAAATGAAAGACACTAGTATTTAAAAAATAGAGTATTACTCTAAAATAGCGTGTTACGCTATTTCTTATTAGAAATTCTTATGTAACGAGAATACGTACGATCTCATTTCATAAATAGATACCTATCTTTACACCCTAAATAACTTCTTTTAAAATACATGGATTACTTTCTTATTATTACCATTTTAGTAGGGCTTTCGGCGGCATTTGGATACATCAATGTGCGGTTTTTAAAATTACCCAACACCATTGGATTGATGCTGATTACCATTGTATTTACCCTAGCGGTTTTTGCACTGAGTTATTTTGATGCCACCTTACTAAACGCCGAACGTTACATTATTAAACAGATTGATTTTAGAACCGTACTGCTGGATATTATGCTGAGTTTTCTCTTATTTGCAGGTGCATTACACACCAATTTTGAGCAACTCAAGATACAACGCTGGCCCGTCTTCGTGTTTTCGACCTTTGGGGTGTTGGTGTCGACGTTTTTAGTAGGAACGGTCATGTATTATCTATTGCCTTTGCTGGGATTACAAGTAGCCTATATCTACTGTTTGTTGTTTGGAGCATTGATTTCACCTACAGATCCGATAGCAGTTTTAGGGATTTTAAAACAAGCAGGAGCGCCCAAAAAATTAGAAACCAAAATTGTTGGAGAATCCCTGTTTAATGACGGCGTAGGTGTGGTTGTTTTTCTCACTATTTTTCAGATTGCCTCTTTTGGAACTGACACTATAGAAGTAGTAGATATTTTCAAGTTATTTGGGCAAGAAGTCATCGGAGGGATTGTATTAGGAGGAGTGATTGGTTGGATTGTGTATCGCCTTATGAAATCTATAGATGACTATGATATAGAAGTCATCATCACACTAGCAGGAGTGATGGTAGGAACCGCCGTAGCGCATCAATTTCATGTCTCAGCACCACTCGCTATGGTTACTGCTGGTTTAATTGTAGGAAATGATACCGTACGAGGTTCTTCTATGTCTGAGATCACAGAAAATTACGTAGATAAATTTTGGGAGCTGATTGATATTTTACTCAACACCTTACTCTTTGTGTTGATTGGTATGGAAATGCTCGTACTCGCCATAGAAGGAAAGTATATTATGGCTGGATTATTAGCCATTCCTATTGTTTTGGCTTGTCGTTATGCATCGCTATTAGGGCCTATAGCTTTCTTTAAAAAACGATTAAATTTTGTGCCTAAAACCAACCTTATTATGACATGGGGAGGATTGCGAGGAGGCATTTCTATAGCACTTGCCTTAGGACTTTCTGATGAGATGCATAGAGATTTATTTTTGGTCATTACGTATGTGATTGTGGTCTTTTCGATACTTGTACAAGGACTCACTGTTGGAGGATTGATCAAACGGGTCCAAAAGAAGGGGTTGGAGTAGATCTTCCAAAATAGTATTTTTGCGAAATGGAACCAGACAATTTTACCAACGAGTTTTTTGGCATCGGGATTCAAAATGGGAAAACTCCAGAAAACTTAGGCGTCCTATGGCGTACCGCACAAAATCTAGGGGCTAGTTTTATATTTACCATCGGAAATCGGTATGCAAAACAAGCTAGTGATACGCATCATGCCGTGAAAGCGATGCCGTATTTTCATTACGAAACCTTTACAGATTTTTATACCCATCTTCCAAAAGGAGCACGATTGGTGGGTATTGAGATGCACGAGACTTCTGAGGCTTTAGAAACCTTTGAACACCCACGACGTTGTGTGTATTTATTAGGCGCCGAAGATCACGGACTCTCTAAAGAAGCTATTGAGAAATCCCATTTTCTAGTACAATTTCCTTCCAAAATGAGCTTGAATGTCGCTGTAGCCGGCAGTATTGTACTCTATGATAGGACCCGAGCCAAACAACGGAGTTAGGTTTTGTGCGCTTTCGCGAAAGCGTACTCCGTATTATTGCCATGTAAATAGAATCACAAATCACAAAAAAACAAATCCCAAACATCAAAACTTTTCAATTCTCGTATTTCCAACTTCCAGAACCCACAAATTCTAAAAAAATCTTTCCACTTCCTACTTCCAGCACTCCACATCTAATCTCATACTTTTTCTACTTTCCACCTCGTAATTCGCACCTCCAACTTCGTGCCTTTTCCCACTTTGTACCTCCAAACTCGTGGCTCATATCTTCTCAACATCCTACATTTTCGTTTTTAGAAATCAAAATTTAGAATTTAGAAAGTTTACCTTTGCAAGAAACAATGATCTATGTCTCATAAAGCTGGTTTTGTAAATATTATAGGAAACCCCAATGTCGGAAAGAGTACGCTTATGAATGCGTTTGTAGGAGAGCGATTATCTATCATCACTTCAAAAGCGCAAACCACTCGCCACCGTATCCTCGGTATTGTAAACGGAGAAGATTTTCAGGTGGTCTTAAGTGATACGCCAGGAATCATTAAACCTGCATACCAGTTACAAGCCTCCATGATGGACTTTGTAAAAAGCGCTTTTGAGGATGCAGATGTGTTATTATACTTGGTCGAACTAGGCGAAAAAGAACTCAAAGACGAAGCCTTTTTTAATAAAATTCGCGCCGCAAAAATTCCTGTATTATTATTAATTAATAAGATTGATAAAGGGAATGAAGAACTCTTAGGAGCATCTTTAAAACTATGGTCAGAAAAGGTACCCAATGCAGAGGTGTTTGCAATTTCGGCATTAGAAAATTTTGGAGTAGGAGAAGTGTTTAAACGCATCATAGAGTTATTACCAGAATCTCCAGCTTTTTATCCAAAAGACCAATTGACGGATAAGCCAGAACGTTTTTTTGTAAATGAGATCATTCGTGAGAAAATCTTAATTCACTATAAAAAAGAAATCCCATATTCGGTAGAGATTGATACCGAAGAATTCTTTGAAGAAGAAACCATCATCAGAATGCGTGCTGTGATTATGGTAGAACGTGAGAGTCAGAAAGGAATTATTATTGGTCATAAAGGAACTGCTTTAAAACGTGTAGGTGTAGAGGCTCGTAAGGATTTAGAGAAATTCTTCGGAAAACAAGTACACATCGAACTCTACGTAAAAGTCAATAAAAATTGGCGTAGTAATGAGAAACAACTCCGACGTTTCGGCTATAATCAGAAGTAGGTTTGAAGTACGAAATGAATCGAAAACTTAAAAATAGCGAACTCGACCGAAAGTCTGTTACTGAGTTTAAGGACTCAAAAAAAACGCCCCTTATTATCATTCTAGATAACATTAGAAGTTTGAATAATATAGGGTCTGTTTTTCGTACTGCCGATGCTTTTTTAGTTCAAAAAATTTACTTGTGTGGCATCACTGCACAACCTCCGCATCGGGAGATTCAGAAGACAGCCTTGGGCGCGACTGATGCTGTGGTTTGGGAATATGTAGAGGATACGGTCACGCTTTCGCGAAAGCTAAAAAAAGAGGGTGTTTATTTGTGCGCTATTGAACAAGCAGAAGATGCTGTGATGCTCAACGATTTTATTCCCGAAAAAGGAAAAAAGTATGCGGTAGTTTTTGGCAACGAAGTAAAAGGAGTACAACAAGAAGTTGTTTCTGAAAGTGATACCGTGATTGAAATTCCACAATTTGGCACCAAACATTCCTTAAACATCTCTGTCTCCTGTGGGGTTGTTGTATGGGACTTGTTTACAAAGATGAGTTTGTAAGAAGGGTGAAGTGGTGGTTGTTCTTTTTGTTTTGTAATTTTTTTTACAAAAGAAAAAGAATTTTCCGTTCCAACTTTATAGGACTTATTTTCTAAGATGAGTTTACAAGAAGGGTGAAGTGGTGGTTGTTTAAAATATTTTGTATTTTTTTGATAAAATATTTTAAACTTTCCGTTCTAATTTTTCAAAGACTTGTTTTCAAAGATGAGTTTGTTAAATTTTGTTAGTAGTTCTTCTTTTTGTTTTTATAAAACTGTGAAAAACTGGTGATAACTCGTATAAAATTGCGTTTGTAAAAGTCAATCAAAGATTTACCTTGCAGTATGGCAAAAAGCATAGCAAAAAAGGTGACTCCTTTAATGAAACAATACAATACCATCAAGGTCAAATATCCTGATGCGTTATTGCTTTTTAGAGTAGGAGATTTTTATGAAACCTTTGGAGATGATGCCATAAAAGCAGCAGGTATTTTGCATATTACTTTGACCCATCGTAATAATGGAGGCGATAAAACCGAATTAGCTGGCTTCCCTCATCATTCGCTGAATACCTATTTGCCTAAATTGGTAAAAGCAGGATGTCGTGTAGCAATTTGTGATCAGTTGGAAGATCCCAAAATGACAAAAACGATTGTAAAACGGGGTGTGACTGAGTTGGTGACACCAGGTGTGGCACTTAATGATGAAGTGCTTTCAGCCAAGCGTAATAATTTTTTGGGTGCCGTTCATATTGGAAAACGTACGTTAGGGGTTTCCTTTTTGGACGTTTCGACGGGAGAGTACCTTACCGCACAAGGAGACGAAGCCTATATAGATAAGCTTTTACAAAATTTCGCGCCAAGCGAACTCTTAATTTCAAAAAAACAAAAGACTGCTTTTTCTAATGCATTCGGTTCTGATTTTCATACGTTTTTTATGGAAGATTGGGTGTTTAAAACCGACTATGCATTTGAGTCGCTGAATAAGCATTTTAAGACCAATACGCTTAAAGGTTTTGGCGTAGATCATTTAGAAGAAGGGATCATTGCTTCAGGTGTTATTTTACATTATTTAGGAGAAACACAGCACCATAAACTCGCGCACATCACGCGTATCAATCGGATTGCTGAAGATGAGTACGTGTGGATGGATCGGTTTACGATTCGTAATTTAGAGTTGTATCATTCCGCTTTCGCGAAAGCGATCACCCTCATAGACGTGATTGATAAAACTACCTCTCCTATGGGAGCTCGACTTTTAAAACGATGGCTCGCCTTACCTCTTAAAAATGTAGACAAAATAAAACAGCGTCACGAAGTGGTGTCTTACTTATTAAAAGAAGAGGTGCTTTTTGAAAAGCTACGGCAGTGTATTAAACATATAGGCGATGTAGAGCGACTCATTAGTAAAGTAGCGACAGGGAAGGTGTCTCCCAGAGAAGTCATTCAACTTAAAAACTCACTAGAGGCGATGGTGCCTATAAAAAGTTTGAGTTCTAACGCAACAAATGAAGCGTTAAAAATTATAGGCGATGGAATTCATGAATGTGAATTGTTGCGTTCTAAAATTAAAGAAACCCTTAACGAAGAAGCTCCTGTAGCTATAGGAAAAGGAGGCGCTATTGCGAGAGGTTTTCATGAAGAATTAGATGGTTTACGAGATATTTCTTTTTCAGGGAAAGACTATCTAGATAAGATGGTAGAACGAGAGACGAAGCGTACAGGGATTACGTCACTTAAAATCGCATCTAACAATGTTTTTGGATATTATATAGAAGTGAGAAATACGCATAAGGATAAAGTGCCAGAGGAGTGGATCCGTAAGCAAACATTAGTGAATGCAGAGCGCTACATTACTGAAGAATTAAAAGAATACGAAGCCAAAATACTAGGTGCTGAAGAACGTATTTTAGGGATAGAACAACAACTATTTTCAGAACTCGTCCAATGGATGATGCAGTTTATCCCTCAAGTACAGCATAACGCAAATCTGGTTGCACAGTTAGATGTCTTATGCTCTTTTGCGCAATTGGCAAAGGATAATCACTATGTACGTCCTGTGGTAGATGACTCACAAGCGCTTTCTATAAAAGAAGGACGTCACCCTGTGATTGAAAAGCAGTTACCACTCGGAGAAAGCTATATTGCTAATGATGTCTATCTGGATAGAGAGGCTCAGCAAATGATTATGATTACGGGGCCTAATATGTCAGGTAAGAGTGCAATTTTAAGACAAACAGCGCTTATTGTACTGTTAGCACAAATGGGAAGTTTTGTTCCTGCTGCCGAGGCGCATATTGGAATGGTGGATAAAATCTTTACCCGTGTCGGCGCAAGTGATAATATCTCTATGGGGGAGAGTACTTTTATGGTGGAGATGAATGAGACAGCGAGTATTTTGAATAATATCTCCGATCGTAGTCTGGTATTGCTGGATGAGATAGGACGTGGTACGAGTACGTATGATGGAATTTCTATTGCGTGGGCGATCAGTGAATATTTACACGAGCATCCAGGACGTCCAAAAACCTTGTTTGCGACGCATTATCACGAACTCAATGAAATGAGTGAGACTTTTGAGCGGATAAAGAATTATAATGTTTCTGTAAAAGAATTAAAAGATAATGTACTTTTTTTACGCAAGCTAGTTCCTGGTGGAAGTGCGCATAGTTTTGGGATTCACGTAGCAAAAATGGCAGGAATGCCGCAGCAAGTAGTCAGAAGGGCAACCAAGATGATGGAAAAGCTAGAAAAATCTCACGGAAGCGAAGAACTTACAGGAAAATTAAAGGCAACTACAGAAGATGAGATGCAATTGAGTTTTTTTAATCTAGATGATCCTTTGCTGGAACAGATCAAAGAAGAAATCTTACACACAGATATTGATACACTTACCCCTGTAGAGGCACTTATGAAGCTAAACGAAATCAAGCGGATGATTGTAAAAAAGAAAGAAAGTAAGACTTCGTAATCCACTGAAAAACAAATTTTTGCTATTTATTTTTAAGATAATGCACATTAAGTCGCATATTTTTTTGAAAAAGGTTTTGCTAAATGTAGAAAAGCTGTAAATTTGCATCCGCTGTTTGAAGCAGTAACGTTCATAAAAGAACACATCATGCGAAAGTAGCTCAGGGGTAGAGCATCACCTTGCCAAGGTGGGGGTCGCGGGTTCAAATCCCGTCTTTCGCTCTACTAAATTTGATATACTGAATTAAAATATACCAATGTTTTGCTTCCGCAAGACAGCTGCTCGAGTGGTGGAATTGGTAGACACGTTGGACTTAAAATCCAATGTCCATTAGGACGTACGGGTTCAAGTCCCGTCTCGAGTACTAAACGGGACACCTTCATATTTTTTGATGGTGTCCCGTTTTTATTTCCTCCCATATTCCCCATTATTGTTGGGATTGCGCCAAAAATAGAATTTACTCTAATGGTTCGATAACGGTCATTTTTGTGATCAAATAGGATTCCGTCTGGAAACACCATATTTTGAACTCTCTTTTTTGTTTCCAAATCTCCTGAACTCCATAATACCGCTAGTTGCGAGGAATAATCTACTGCATAATCTACTGCTTTTTCAAGGTTCGATACATCTAAGCTGTTTGCTTGTAAATATTCTTGCTTTTTAATTCGCTCCTTTTCAGATTTTACTTTAAACTTCAAATACTGCTCTCTTGATATTTCATTGTAAACAAACCGCTCTTCTAATAGTTCTATTCTATTATCTAAGTCTCTTACTTGCTTTTCTATCGCTTTTGATTCTTGTAACTGCTCTTTATGGTGTTCTAAGAAGGTGTACTTCATTACCTCTTTTAATGGGGCTATATACTTTTGATCGCTCAATTGATATTGCTTTAGTATCTCTTCAAATTTCAAGTGCATTACTTTTGCACTTCTATTCTCTTTACTCCCACTTCGATTATTCTTGTAATAATACAATCCTTTTCGTTTTACGAGATACCCTGTGTAATACCCTCCACAAGAACTTGCTTTAATAAATTGTTTTAAAGGTAAATTTTCCTCATCCTTATTATACGATTGGCTTTTATCCTTGTTTCTCAAAGAATCATTTATTTTTAAAAATAACTCTTTTGAGACAAGCGCTTCGTGCTTGCCTTGTACAACTTCATTAGGAATATGTGCGCTTACTATTAAACCACAATAGAAAGGATTTCTAAAGTAATCACTTAGCTTCTTGTATTTAATAGTTAACCCTTTTCTTTCAAGTCTTTCTGCAATCTCTCTATAGCTTAAATTTTCACTAGCCCTCCACTTAAAAGCATATCGCAATAGCTTCCCTTGATCGTTTATAACGATATTCTGTTCTTTTCCTTTGCCTGGATTTAGATTTGTATATCCAAAGGGAATAGAGCCTATCCAATAGCCTTTACGAAGTTTCTCTTGCATTCCTGAAACTGACTTATCACGTCTAAGTTCATTGTCAAACTGTGAGAACATATAATAAAGGCTCTGTTGAAATGATCCAGATGCGGTTGTTGCATCTACATCTTGTGTTACAGATAGCACAACTATACCCTCTTTCATTAGCTGTTTGCTTATATAATCGCCACTTGCTCCTGTTCGTGAAAATCGATCGTAAGAATACACAATGATGTAACTAATATCCTTTTTATGTCTTTTAACGTAAGTAAGCATCTTTTGGAAGTGTTTACGCTCATCTGATTTTGCAGATTCATAAGTTCCTCCAAAGTATTCCATAACTTCAATTCCCTTATTTTTCGCATAAACTTCACAATACTTCATTTGAGTTTCTAAGGAAGCATTATTCTCAGCCTGTTCTTTAGTAGATACACGTGTATATATGACAGCTTTGCCTTGCATATTAATTTGCTTGGTTTTTGAGGACTTTGCATACTTTGCAAAAGCTGTGAACTCATTCTTTTTCATAAAATGCTATTTTTCTCTATGTAACTAACACAACAACTAATCTGCTCTAGGCTTTATATAGTCCATTCTATCGCTTTGTTTCTGTGCTTACTTTTAAAGATCACTTTTATTTCTATGTGATATGATACAAACAAAAGTGATCTAGCTACAGCTACTTACTGCTTTTTGAATGTTTTAATAATTACTAAAGCTAATTGCTTTAACGTCTCTATAATCTCCAAGGCTTGTTCGTCTGTAATATCATCGAAGCCATCGAATTTTCGTAATTCTTCAATACTAAGGGCTTTTGAAACCTCTGTATTTGCATTTTCTGTAGGCATAGAATAAGAAGATAAATTGAAGGAACATGATTTTAAACCTGTTCTTCCGTCCATACTTGCAGTGAAAGTTTTTATCCTTTCCTACATTACTTCTATTCCGTATCTAAATAATATTTTATGATCTTTTGAATATCACTATCAAAATCTAAAAGCGAAAGCATTTCTTTAATTAGAATATTTAAGGTTATACTTAAATGATGTCTCGCTATAGAATCCTTAATCATATTTGCATACTCATTTTTAGAAACAAGCCTTCCATCTCCTTGTTCTGAAACAATAAGAAAACAGTTTTGTTTATCAAACAATGTCTCAGCTATCTGTTTTTGAAATATGGATAGTGATACTGTCTTACTGTCTTGATCTTTATTTGACATATCACTATTCACTTTAGCGATAAGCAAATTATCAACACCAAAAGATCGCATTAGGACAATACAACGAATCCATACCACATCAAAGAAGTCAAATTCATTCTTTTTTCCACTAGATGCTAATTCGCGCTCTTCATTTAAAAGCCTTGTAGCTTTCCAATGATGAAGTTGTCTATTCGTGACAAATGGTAAATCAAGCGTTTTAAAGCGTTTTTGCAAACATACTTTGATAATCTGATCTAAGGATAAAGATGTCTTGTCTATCATTCTAAAATAAAGTCATACTAATTATTCAGATACGAATATAATTAAAATAAATTACATTTAAGTAATTTATTGGTAATCCAATGGAAAGTACCTATCCCGTTTTAATACTAAGACCTTCATGAAATAGTGATATGGAATCTTTACTCCAAAACTAGATCCTGTGCGATAATCAACGATAGTTATCAAATTATTGGATTTATGTCTAAGTTGACGAATATGATTTTTAATAGTTTTTACATCTTGTCCTGTCTCTTGAGCTATTTTACGAGCATGAACATAAAGCATTGGCATAGTATCTGAACCAATGTCGATTTTGGAAATGTCATTACAAAAATAAGGGTACTCATAAGTATGCCCAGTAGTTTTTTCATTTAGTAAGTTTTGATAGTTCTCAAAAAGAGTACATAGGGTTAAAAGTTTTCCTTTTCTTATTCTGTTATCAAAATCAGGATGATTTTTATTTTTCTGTTTTACAGCTTGCTTTAATTTTTGGCGATCAAAAATGTATAGCATTTGTTTTTTCTTTTTCTTCATTTTTCATTTTCTTTTTTAACAGTTTATGATTAGCACATTTTTTTAGTTTCTTTAAAAAAGGATGCACTTTCTAACCTTCTTTGTTCATAATTGATAACAAAGTTTGAATAAAGAAGTGGGAAATCCTTGGCGCGACTTTGGTAAAGTGACAAAATCGGTGTTTTCTGAATACCTAAATCATTGATTAAAAATGAATTGAAAAATTAGAGAAGTACCAAACTCCAATAAAGTGTTGTAATCACACCTTATTTTTAAAGAAATAGGCTATGGAAATTTTTGCTACTTTCTTAGGAAATTCCAACGAGAACGCACTTTTAATTGAAAATTGTGTTTCAACAAAACATCTTCTCTATTGAACACAGGTTTTCTTAAAGGTTCTTTAGGGTATCCTTAAGAAACCTGCTCTTGGAAATTTTTGCTACTTTCTTAGGAGATTCCAGAAGGAGCGTATTTTTATTGAAAATTATGTTTCAACAAAAACATCTTCTCTATTGAGTATAGATTTTCTTAGAGAATCCTTAAGAAATTTGCTTTTGGAAGTTTTTGCTACTTTCTTAGAAAATTCCAGAGGAAGCGTGTTTTTCTTGATATTACTGTTTGAAAAAATATAAACGTTGCGCTCTTTAAGAGGTACACCCTGTTTTCCTAGAGAAATAGGCTTTGGAAGTTTTTGCTACTTTCATAGGAAATTCCAGAGGGAGCGTGTTTTTATAGATATTACTATTTGAAAAAGAATAAACGTTACACTCTTTAAGGGGTATACCCTGTTTTCCTAGAGAAATAGGCTTGGAAGTTTTTGCTACTTTCATAGGAAATTGAAGTGGGAGTGTGTTTTTCTTGATATTACTGTTTGAAAAAGAATAAACGTTACATTCTTTAAGAGGTATAGCCTATTTTCCTAGAGAAATAGACTTTGGAAATTTTTGCTACTTTCATAGGAAATTGCAGTGGGAACGTGTTTTTATTGATGATACTGTTTGAAAAGGTATTAACGCTACACTTTTTAAGAGGTACACCCTGTTTTCCTAGAGAAATAGGCTTTGGAAATTTTTGCTGCTTTCTTAGGAAATTACAGTGGGAGAGGGTTTTTATTGATACTACTGTTTGAAAAGGTATCAACGCTACACTTTTTAAGAGGTATACCCTGTTTCCCTAGAGAAATAGGCTTGGAAGTTTTTGCTACTTTCTTAGGAAATTGCAGTGGGAGCGTGTTTTTCTTGATAATACCGTTTAAAAAAGTATAAACGTTGCGCTCTTTGAGAGATACACCCTGTTTTCGTAGAGAAACAGGCTTTGGAAGTTCTTGCTACTTTCTTAGGAAATTACAGAGGGATCATGTTTTTATTGATACTACTGTATGAAAAAGTATAACCGTTACACTCTTTCAGAGTTATATCCTGTTTTCCTAAAGAAATAGGCTTAGAAGTTTTTGCCACTTGCTTAGAAAATTATACACATAGAGGTTTTGTTATCAACTATCCTTTTAACCAATGCAGTTACCTATTAGAATACTTAAAATGGAAATTTTATTGGAAGTTTTTTCTACTTACTTAGATATTGAAATAAAACAGTTCATTGAAAATTTCTATTATTAAGACAATAGTGTTTCTTATTATTTGAATAAATGCTAAGTAATCCTTTGTAACATAGCGAAGCATTATTTGACTTTATAATAACTACTATAGAGTTACGATTTTTAAAACAAACAACGTTACACGTGTAACGTTGTTTGAGAGAAATTGGGATCTAATTTCTAGGGAGAAATTAAATTAAAAGGGAATCAAATATATGGAATTAAACTGTAAATAATGCTCAAAAATCTTTGACCAAAAGAACAAAAGGCAAATATATTGCTCTGCTAAATGTAGAACAAAAGCCTGTAGGGTACGTCACAATAAAGGCAAGTTAAGTGAACTCATAAAGCAAGAGCCTTCAAAAAAATCCATAAACAATATGGATTTACTTACAGCTTCTATAGGTAGTGTTGTTGGAAACACTTTTAATGAACTTACTAATTCTAAAGCAACATTTATTGCACAGAAACGTATAGAAGCTAAACAAGACCTTTTATTGGATAAAGTAGAAAACCTAGAATGGAGTCAGCTTAGTATGTCACTTGCTTTGAATAGCAACAAGAACAATCAAGATAAAGTAGCTCTTTATCCCCCTATCTTTAGACGTATCAAAGCTGAAAGAAACCCACGATTAAAAAGGCTTGTAGAGATAGAACTTAAAGAAGAATGGATTGATCGAAATTTTTATTGGGTAGCCCCTACAGTGATCGTTACTGTATTGTATGTATGCTATAAATTAATTCCCGATAGCAAGCAAAGGAAAGTAGCTTAATTCAAGGTTTTCATACGCTGAACACATACACAAACGTAGTATTTAGCTTATTTACAATAATACATTTCCTATTTAAAATTAGCTTAAAAGCGAAAAACCTCAATAATATTACGTTTTTACCGTAGTATTATTGAGGTTTTATTATTGTTTTAATTTAATCATTAACAGTATATTAGCAACCCTTATCGTTAATAATTATTTTATAACTATAAAGGGCTGTTTCATTTTATCATAAAGGAAAAGATTAAATTATTTCTGTTTAATCTAAATACCTTAAATAAGATGAAAAAAAATGTAATTATCACGCTATTCGCTATTATCGGATTGGTAGCAAGCTGTACTCCTCCAGAGAGAATTTCTGAGGAAACTGAAATTCAATTAGTAGATAAAACTGAAAATGTCAGACCAGGAAATCAAGGGCAACAAGGTGGCTAAAATATTTGCCACATCTTTAATAATCTTGTCAGGGTTAATATTATACCTTGACAAGATTTATGATTATTTCAATATAACTTTAGATAACTTACACGGCTGGTCTAATCAAGCTAATTTTATATGGTCACTAACTCAAACAATTTCCCCCATTTTAATAATGACAGGTTTGTACTTGAGACCTTATGTTGTATCGTTGTTTGTTCCAATTTTTTGTTATGTACTTCAGTTTTATTTCGTAATTAATAGTAACATAGTTTTGGATAATCCAATGACTTGGATATATGTTTCTGGAACTTCAATTTTAATCTTATTTACTATTCGATTTGTTAAAAAACAACTTGATTACCTCTCTTCTATTAACGATTTAAAGATTGAAGTTATGGAAGAGATTATAGATGCTAGTAATGAATTGCTTAAAGGGGAAAAAGATAATGGGGAAAGGGATTGATTATTATAGAAAAATTATTGAATTAAAGTTTAGGATTCAAGAATTGAAAGAACAATATAGACTAAAGCAAATTACTTTGGCTGTTTATAAGCAACAATTAGAAATAATTTTAGAAGAACTAAAAGAAAATGCTAAAAAGGTTGAAAGTGATGAATTTGCTATGTTATTAAATCAAATAATAACCAATCTAAAGATCATTTTGATAGGTCTTTGTTTGTTTTACTAAGTTCTTTAGTAGTCTCGCTTATTGCGTCCTTAGCTTTTAAATCTGCCAATATTAAATAAAGTACATTTTCTAATTCGTCAAGTTTCCCCTTTAATGTATTTTCAACTAATTGTAAAATAGATTTTACAAAGACATCATTTCTAATGTCCTTTGATGAAATATTATTTAAAGCATCTGGACTTACAATCATATTTCCTTCACCCATTATAAACCAAAAGATATTTAAGTCAGGGTATGCTTTTAAGATAGTGCTAGCATTATCCACTCCTAAACTTTTACCTCTATCCAAAAACCCTTGAGAAAGCCCTGTACGCTCATAAAAACTGTTCTTAGAATACCCTTTTTCTTTGAGATAGTGAATTAATTTTTCCTTATGATTCATAAATAATTATGACAATTATCTTTTTTATGTTGATTTTTGTCTATATTTGTAATGATTAGTGATCAAGTCTCTTAAAATAATAGGGACTTTAACACACAAATATAAACAAATCGTATTCAAAAAGTATGAATTGAAATGTTTGTGATAAACACAAGTTCTTTTTTTATAGTTCAACCTAGATTAAACAAATCATAATTGTAAATGAGTACACTTGACGCTCTTTCACTCCAAAGGTTCGGTTGGATTTTTTAGTTTTTTCGGAAAAGGGCTTGTGTTTTATTAAGGATTAAAAATCTATGATTTAAAGTAATCGTTATTGCTTTCAAAAATTCTTCCCTAAAAATTTTTATAGTCAAAAGATAGGTTTATTCCTGTGCCTAAAAGAGTGAATTGTATCCTAAACAATTGTCACTTGCTTAGTGCAAAAGGAGGTATTTGCAAATTTTAAAGGTAGTTCTCTAATTAGATCAGTCAGTTCACTCATTTTCAAAATGTTTCGTGTCTTTTGTATCTATATTTGAACATCCCTAAATTTTTAAACATCCTCTTTAATTTGAATATTAATTTAAAACCATAAATGAAAAATGATTAGAAATGTAGGATTTTGGAGAGCAAGAATATTTCTTGTTCTTACGGCAATGACACTATTTTTATGTTGCCAAAAAGATGATGAACCGTCATCACTTCAAACACAAGAAACACAAGTGTCAAACTCTCTCACATTTAAAAGCAATGTGACTACAGATGAGATTCCAGACGTGATGGATTATCTTTCTACAAAAGGAGATAGTCGAGGACACTTTACTATTAGTAAATCAAATACTAATAATCGATCTAATGAACCTGATCTCGTTATTGGAACACTACAAACAAGAGAGATTATTCAAATAACAGATCAATATGATCGTAAGAATTACACATTTTTGCTCACTTCTATTGAGAGTAATGACTCAACCGTAAAATCGATCTTTAACTTGATTATTAAAGAATCTTCAACAGGTTTTTTCTCCTACATAATGGAGTACCGTCCTGATGCAAATTGGAATCCTGACTATAGAGATCCTGAGTATTTTTTTACCTTCACAGGGGAGTCTATTTATTATAACATTGAAGGTTCTTATTTAGCAAAAGAGTCTTTGTCTGATGGAGAAGTTATAAACGCCGAAATAAAAAGTAATTGCCCAAATCCTGATAGTGACAGTGGAAATGGTGGAGGTGGAGGTGCTGACGGGGGTGACGGAGATGGAGGAGATGGAAGTAGTAATGGAAGTGGAGTAGAAATTTCAACCACCATAAATTGTGATGCACCTTGTACTCACCCAGAACATAACCCACACGCTACTCCTTGTGGACACCCTATATGTGTCTCAGAAACAGTTGTTGTTTTTAAATCAAGTGAAAGTGTCGGAAAGCACGTTCGTAATCCCTGCCTTCCAGAAGATGCTCCAGAATTTTGTCATGAACCTAATGGAGATCCTTGTGAGTGCAATCCAAATGGAGGTTGTGCTGAAGAAATTGACACAAATCCAGTAGTAGGAATAATCTATGATTTAGATCTTATTTTTAGCTTAAATGATTTTTTGGAGCCTGATCTTACTCAAGAACAAATTGATTGGATTTTTGACAATGAAGACAATCTTGAGTTTGCCGAATATGCTCTACAAATTTTAATGGCTAATCCTGATGCAAATCCCCTAATAGGAGCAGATTGCAGAAGTTTTGAATATGCACAACCACCTGGAGCACCACAAAAAGGATGTGCTGTGACAAATTTTAATCATACTTTTTATACTGCTGGGGTAAGACCCAATGGTAGTCCATATTATGGAGAGATTGATATCAATATGAATATTATATATTTTACGATGCCAACATTCTTAACAAATGGGCAGGCAGCTAATTTGACAGCAATAGCAGTAACTGAAGCAATGAAAGAAACGGATTTATATTTCTTTGAAAATCCTGATATCTCTGAATTTTCGTTGGATGATTTTTTTAGGAATAGAATGATGTTTAACTTAGCATTAGCTGGTGGTTCATTTAGTACGAACATTGAACCGTTTCCAATACCTAGCCCAGCTCCATATATAACCAGTATTTTAGGTTTAAGTAATCCTTTTGACTGCTAGAAATGAGAAATATTATCTTACTTTTAATTTTAATGTTGAGTTCGAAAAATAGTTTTATGAAGGAAATGGAGTTTGAAAAATTATTAGGTAAATCTATTTCTTTTGTAGAAAATACTATAGATAGAGACTTTGAAAATAAAATTTTTGGAAATAAAGTATTTTACATTAAAGACAATTCGATTTCTAAGTTTTATTTTGGGATGATCTATAACCATATTAGTTTGGAAACTAACGAAAATGACTTAGTTCATTCAGTAACCATCAACTTTCAAGGAATGTTAGATCGTGATTTTTATGATAACTTTAATGTTGCTTATGGAAAACCACAGCATATACAAATTATTGAAAATAGGCAACTTGAAAATGAAACATTCATAAGAGATGAAAACGGTAATATTACTCAACACTTAAAGAAGAGTACTTTTGATTTAAGAGAAGGTACTTTTGAGGAGCAACCGTTATGGATTATTTGGAGAAAAGAAGGTTTTGAGATTAAAGCATTTTTAAGACATAAAAATAATAGAAGTGAAATAACTTTCAAAAAGCTGTAATATATTTAGAAACAGGTTAGCTAGTTTTAGATAGCCTGTTTTATTATTCTAATAAATGCACAACTAGGTTGTACTATTAGTTAGATTCAAAATTGGACTTTTTCTCAAACGGAGTAATTCTATGTAAATAAATGAAAATATTAATATCATTGCTTTTTAATCAACATTTTTTCTATGATCATTTGTTAAGGAAAAATGTATCACAAAATATTAAATTAAATCTTTTCCAAACAAGTCAAAATAATTATCGGGTTATTCCAGATGTTCAAGTTAAAAGCCAAGATATAAGGAAAAAGAACGTTCTTATTAAAACTGATAATAATGGAGTAATAGAACATATAAGTTTACACTTAAGAGGATATACATTAGATGAGATAATTCAAATATACATTGAAAGATACGGGAGTCCTAATGAATGTTATTCTATGAAAACTGAGGTAGAATCCCTTAATTTAAGGGATAAAAAAAGCAATATTAGTGAAGGTTACATTAATTTGGAACCTTCACATCTTTCGGATAAACCTATTGTTTTAAAATGGATTAACGGAAAATCTGAAATAACTGTTATGAAAAACTTTCTTACAGATAAAATTACAGTAACTTTTTTATCTCTTAAATAATTACAAATATTCAAAATTAATAACCCTTCGACATCTTGTTGAAGGCTAATTCTAAAAACTTTTAATTTATATGTATTGTTAAATTCAATATAGATATATTATATAGTTTTCTTATCAAACTTTTAACACCAAGAAGTAGAACTATTTACCCATTTGATCCATAAATATTGCACCACATTTTCTTAATGGGCTTTTGGGTATAGTTCTATACTTTTTACTAAAATTATGAATACAACCATACAAATCTATGCACAACAATTAGAAGCTATAAATTATAAATCTCTTTGGCTAGGGGCTAATCTTATGGAGAAGATAGATGGTATCTCAAACCATACTGCATTCATACGCCCTATACCAGAGATTTATAGTGTAGCAGAGATTATAGGACATTTAACAGCTTTAAATATAGATGTGATCAATAAGATAAAAGAACACCTCTTAATACAACAAGTCTATCAACCTGATCATTGGCGCTCTAATGAGGAACTTAAAACCATTGGTTGGAAACAACTAAAAGAAGATTATGAAAAAAGTATTTTATCATTAATCATACTTCTCAAAGATAAAGATGATTCTTTTCTTGAAAAAACATACACAGAAGACAATCACAAAAGTAGATACCCATTTGAGTTTGCACTAGAAGGCGTTATTCATCATATTTTATATCACTTAGGGCAAATAGGTATTATCATTAAACTACTTATTAGGAAGGAGCTTCATGTATAATAATGGAGAACAATTAACAGCCCTTAATTGAGCATCAAACTGTAATTAATTAGTGCAGTTATCGAATATCACTACTGGCTACAATCAAACTTATATGTTGTATCAAAAGTTTGATAATTACGATAAAGTCTGTAGGTATTTTTCTACAGGAAGTAACTTTATACTTATTTGTAATTTTCTAATTAAGTAAAGTAATAAAAAAGGCGATGTAAGATTACACCACCTTGAATGTTTTCACAACGGAATAATCCTTATTGTGAATTGCTTTCAGTACGATAAAGATAATAAAATCTTTTTTACTACAATTACGGAAAACCACAATGTCATTTTATATATTTTCCTAATTTTAAGGAAATTATATTAAAATGAAAAGAATATTAGGATTAGATTTGGGGACAAACTCGATTGGGTGGGCTTTTGTACATTCAAATTTTGAAAAAAAGGCGGGAAGTATTGAAGGGATTGGTAGTCGAATAATTCCAATGGATCAAGGCATATTGGGGAAATTTGATGCAGGAATTTCTATATCTCAAACTGCTGAACGGACAAATTATCGAGGAACTAGAAGATTATATCAAAGGGACAATCTTCGTAGAGACAGGTTACATAGAGTCCTAAACATATTGAAATATCTACCTAAACATTATGCATCAAGTATAGATTTTGAAAAACACTTGGGACAGTTTAAAAAAGGAACAGAACCAAAACTTAACTATTTTACAAATAAACTTGACAAACATGAATTCTTGTTTAAAGATAGTTTTGAAGAAATGATTTCGGAGTTTAAAGCTAATGATCAAGGAACAAAAATTCCTTATGATTGGACTATTTATTATTTAAGAAAGAAAGCCCTTTCTAAACCTATTACAAAGGAAGAGTTGGCTTGGATACTTTTAAATTTTAATCAAAAACGTGGATATTATCAACTACGTGGAGAGGAAGAAGATATTTCTAAAGATAAAGTTGAAGAATTTTATGCTCTTAAGGTTTCAGATGTCTTAGCAACAGAAGATATAAATGCGAAAGGTACTTGGTACAATATTATTTTAGAAAATGGATGGATTTATCGTAGACAAAGTAAAGAGTCTCTTTTTGAATGGAAGGGAAAAACTAAAGAATTTATCACTACCATCACTTTAGATAAAGACGGCACAGTAAAAACAGATAAAGAAGGGAATGAGAATAGAAGTTTTAGAGCAGTTGATTCAGAAAAAGATTGGATTGCTATTAAGAAAAAAACTGAGAATGATATTTTAAACTCTCGCAAGACGGTTGGACAATACATTTATGAAAGTCTTTTACAAAACCCTACTCAGAAGATACGTGGCAGACTTGTCAAAACTATTGAACGTAAATTCTACCGTGAAGAACTCAATGCGATTCTTGAAAAACAAATTTCTTTTCACGAAGATTTACAGGACAGGGATTTGTATAAAAAATGTATTGAAGAATTATATCCCCGAAATGAAGCACATCAAAAAAATATTGCTCAACGAGATTTTAAATACCTCTTTATTGAAGATATTACTTTTTACCAACGCCCATTAAAGAGTAAGAAATCTAGTATTGCAGATTGTCCTTATGAAAGTCGCTTTTATAAAAACGAAAACAGTGAGTTTGTAAAACAACCTCTTAAAGCTATTTCAAAATCTAACCCCATTTTTCAAGAATTCAGGCTATGGCAGTTCCTTCATAATTTAAAAATCTATAAACTTGATGAAGTTGAAGATATAGATGTAACCTCCAAGTTTATTTCTAAAGATGATGATTGGATTGCACTTTTTGATTTTCTGAATGATAGACGAGAAATTGATCAAAAAGCTTTTTTAAAAAATTTTAAACTTTCAGAAAAAACTCATCGTTGGAATTACGTAATCGAAAAAAAATATCCTTGTAATGATACAAGAGGACAAATAAAATCGAAACTATCTAAGCTAGAAAATGTAGATATTGACAAGATATTAACCAATGAATTTATTAAATCACTTTGGCATATTATCTATTCAGTTACTGATAAGAATGAGTTTGAAACTGCATTGGGTACTTTTGCTACTAAGAATGATTTGGACAAGCAAAGTTTTGTAGAAAACTTCAAGAAATTCCCTCCCTTTGAAAGTAGTTATGGCGCTTATTCAGAAAAAGCCATAAAAAAAATGCTTACTGTAATGCGAATGGGTAACTATTGGGAAGAGAATTCAGTAGATGAAAAATTGAAATCTCGTATAACTTCTATTTTAGAAAGGCTAGAAACAATTAATTTTGATATTAATAAACTTGATCTTATTCAAGATGATGATATCCCGCAAAGGCTTTTAAAATCTTTCGCGAAAGCAAAAGCAAATCCATTAAGCGGTTTAAATACCTATCAAGCTTGTTACGCTATTTATAACAGACATTCTGAGGTAGGTAGTATTAAACAATGGAAACGACCTAAAGATATTACAACATATCTTGACAATTTTAAGCAACATAGTTTGCGCAACCCTATTGTAGAGCAGGTAATGTTAGAAACCTTGCGAGTAGTTCGTGATATCTGGGAGTATTATGGCACTTATACCGAAATAGATGGTAAAAAAATCTATGATGCTCTTTTTGATGAGATACACTTAGAATTAGGTCGTGAGATGAAAAATGACAAAAAAACTCGTGAGCGTATATCAAAATCCATTAATGAAAAAGAAAACACTAATGAGCGTATCAAATCACTCCTACAAGAAATAAAAAACGATTCAACTGTTAATGATGATGTACGTCCTTTTTCTCCAAGTCATCAAGAAATTTTAAAATTATATGAGGAAGGTGTTTACGATAATCCTAATGTTAATTACAATGAAGTTTCGTTTGACGAAATAGAAAAAATTAGAAGGAATACATCGCCTACTAGGTCTGAACTAACACGCTATAAACTTTGGTTAGAACAAGGCTATATTTCGCCATATACAGGAAAAACTATTCCTCTTAGTAAATTATTTTCTACGGCATATCAAATTGAACATATTATTCCGCAATCACGCTATTTTGACAATTCAATGAGTAATAAGGTAATTTGTGAAAGTGTTGTAAATGAGGAAAAAGGGAATGAAACAGCTTATGCTTTTCTAAAAAAGAGAGGTGGAGAACTTATTGAATTAGGACAAGGTAAAACAGTCACACTTTTATCTTTGGAAAATTTTGAAAACCATTGTAGACATTATTTCAGGAAAAATAAATCCAAACTCACAAAACTTTTGAGTGAGGAAATTCCAGAAGGATTTATTAACAGACAGCTTAATGATAGTCGTTATATAAGTAAACTCATCAAAGGTTTATTAAGTAATATTGTAAGAGAAGATGGCGAAAAAGAAGCCACTTCTAAAAATTTAGTACCTATTAATGGGGCTATCACATCCAAGTTAAAAAAAGACTGGGGTCTGAATGATAAATGGAACGAACTTATTGCCCCGCGTTTTATGAGATTAAACGAATTGAGTCAATCTCAGGATTTTGGATATTGGGACAAAAAAATAAATGCGTTCAGAACGCAAGTGCCTGATGAACTTTCAAAAGGTTTCAGTAAGAAGCGTATAGATCATCGCCATCATGCATTAGATGCTTTAGTCATCGCTTGTACAACCAAAGACCATATTAACTATATAACATCTTTAAATACAGAGCGGAAAAACCACTCTCTTGTTTCAAAATTAAGAACTGTAGAGAAAAAACAAATCAGAGATACTAAAAATGGCAATATAAAAACAATCTCAGTTGCCAAAACCTATCATCAACCTTGGAGTGGTTTTACAACCGACGCCAAAGAAGCCCTAGAAACAACAGTGGTCAGTTTTAAACAGAATCTTCGTATTATTAATAAGACCAACAATAAAACACAACAATGGGTTAAGAAAACCGATAAATTTAAAAAGGAATTCGTTAAACAAACTAAAGGTCAGAATTGGGCGATACGCAAGCCTTTACATAGAGAGACCGTTTCTGGAAAAGTACTCATCAAAAAGGAAAAAGGATTTGTCTCTATAAATTTGGCTATTGATACTTGGGAAATGATTATTGACAAGACTATCAAAGAAATTATTTCAAAAACGGTTAAAGATTTTCAAGAAGATTTAGTAAAAACAAAAAAACACTTTAAATCAAACCCTATTGAACAAGACGGCAAGATAGTATCTAAAATTGCTATTTATGAGAATGTTGAGGCTACAGCTACTCGTGTTCCACTATCCGAGAAGTTTACTCGAAAACAACTAGAAAGCACCACAGATTCTGGAATTCAAAGAATCCTTGAAAATCACTTAAAGAATTATATTGACGAAAAGGGAAAAGAACGTTTTGATCTAGCGTTTAACTCTGATGGAATTGATGAGATGAACAAAAATATCCAACTTCTTAATGAAGGCAAAAAACACCAACCAATAAAAAAAGTTAGAATTTATGAAGTAGGAAATAAGTTTAGTGTAGGAGAAGAAGGGGCAAAAAGCAAAAAGTATGTTGAAGCTGCAAAAGGTACTAATCTCTTTTTTGCAATTTATTGGGATGATAAAAAGCAAAAAAGAAATTATGAGACTATACCTCTTGAAAAAGTAATTGCTTGGCAAAAAGAAGAAGCTTCTTTACCCAAACAACAACGAACTGGTGTGCCAATTAATAATTTGAAAGGACAGTTTTTATTCTCGCTATCGCCTAATGACATGGTATATGTGCCAAATGAGGAAGAAAAAAATAATCCACTTTTAATTGATTTTAAAAACTTAACACCTACTCAAATCAACAATATCTATAAGATGGACAAGGCATCTGGTAAAGAGTGTTATTTCACTCGATTTGATATTGCTTCTTTAATAAGTCCTTATTCGCCTAAATCAAAGTTTGGAGAATTAGGAAGTCAAAATAAGCTTCAAACTACAATGTGCGAAAATAATTTTAAGATTGTTGACAGGTGTATTAAGCTAGAAATTGACAAACTTGGTACTATTAAAAAAGTGATTAAATGATTAAACGCACTTTATTTTTTGGAAATCCAGCTTATCTCAGCACAAAAAATGAGCAATTAGTAGTAAGCTATCCAGATGAAGCAAAAAAACAAAAGACTGTTCCAATTGAAGACTTGGGATATATTGTACTGGAAGATCCTCAAATTACTATTACTAACGGATTAATGATGAAACTTGTCCAAAACAAAACGGCTGTCATTACCTGTGATAAACAACATCTTCCATGTGCGCTACTACAACCTCTTGTAGGGCATACAGAGCAAACGGAACGAATGCGTGATCAACTTAATGCAAGTCTTCCCCTTAAAAAAAATCTTTGGCAACAAACTATAGAGGCGAAGATCGAAAATCAAGCAAATCATTTGCTTTCGCGAAAGCGTAACGCATTAAAACTAAAACGATGGGCTAAGGAGGTGAAAAGTGGTGATACAGGGAATCATGAAGCTATAGCAGCTGCATATTATTTCCAATCTCTTTTTGATGATATTAATGGCTTTAGTAGAAATCAAAAAGGTATTGCTCCTAATAATTTATTAAACTACGGGTATGCGATTTTGAGGGCTATTACAGCTAGAGCATTAGTGAGTAGTGGTATGTTACCTTCTGTAGGTATTTTCCATCGTAATAAATACAATGCATTTTGTCTTGCTGATGACATTATGGAACCTTATCGTATTTATGTTGATGCTATTGTTTATGAAATCACAGAATCTGGTAGTAATATGAGTGAACTCAATACAAATTTAAAATCTCAATTGCTGACACTACCTGCAATGGATGTATTAATAGATGGGAAATGGAGTCCACTTATGGTTGCCATGAGTCGCACTACAAACAGTTTATATGAATGTTTTTCAGGAATATCAAGACGAATATTATATCCTGAGTTTGTAATCTTAAATTAATGATTAACGAAGAACATTTTTCTCGTTTAAATCAATATCGTTCTATGTGGGTTCTCGTATTTTTTGATTTACCAACTGAGACTCGTCTTGAGCGAAAAGCAGCTAGTCGTTTCAGAAAAGATTTATTAGATGATGGATTTGGAATGTTCCAATTCAGTATTTATATGAGATTTTGTGCAAGTCGAGAAAATGCGGCAGTCCATATTAAAAGAACTCAAAATGCACTACCTAAGAAGGGGAAAGTTGGTATAATGCAAATAACCGACAAACAATTTGGAATGATTGAACTTTTCCACGGACAGAAAGAAGTTATACCTGAGCCACCCTCTCAGCAATTAGAACTTTTTTAGAATAAAAAAATCACTCCCTAATATTAAGAGTCTCATATTTATAGCCCTCATTTTTAAATCCTAGAACACCTGTTAAAAAACAGTATACCAGTCAAATAGGGCTGGTATACTGTGAATCATCTATAAAAATAGAGAACTGAAAGCAATTCACAACATTTGCAAACACAGGAAAGGAGAGACCAGAACTGTGAATCATCTATAAAAATAGAGAACTGAAAGCAATTCACAACTACATGGTCAACATATGCCTATGAAGGTGAACTGTGAATCATCTATAAAAATAGAGAACTGAAAGCAATTCACAACACTAAAACAAGTATTACAACGGTTAAATAACTGTGAATCATCTATAAAAATAGAGAACTGAAAGCAATTCACAACGAAATACGTTTGCACGTGGTCTATGGCTTACTGTGAATCATCTATAAAAATAGAGAACTGAAAGCAATTCACAACACAAGGAGCAGAGCGAGAATAAATTATTGCACTGTGAATCATCTATAAAAATAGAGAACTGAAAGCAATTCACAACAAAACGCTCCAAGTCTTTTATCGCGTCCTTACTGTGAATCATCTATAAAAATAGAGAACTGAAAGCAATTCACAACATGATAGTGAAGGTAAACACGAAGGAGGGCACTGTGAATCATCTATAAAAATAGAGAACTGAAAGCAATTCACAACAAATATGAAGTGGGTAATTTTCCATTTTTAACTGTGAATCATCTATAAAAATAGAGAACTGAAAGCAATTCACAACATAAAGTTGGCTAATACTTAGGGCTTTATTACTGTGAATCATCTATAAAAATAGAGAACTGAAAGCAATTCACAACAAACTAGCTTCTAGTACGTCACGCCCTTCGACTGTGAATCATCTATAAAAATAGAGAACTGAAAGCAATTCACAACCGTAAGCATCTCTACAATAGTCAATATGGTACTGTGAATCATCTATAAAAATAGAGAACTGAAAGCAATTCACAACGTAAGGAATAAGAATATCAAGTTTTCGTAACTGTGAATCATCTATAAAAATAGAGAACTGAAAGCAATTCACAACCAAAGTTCTGCTATTGCTTTATTTTGATTTACTGTGAATCATCTATAAAAATAGAGAACTGAAAGCAATTCACAACACAATCTCACGCAAGATAGTTTATCGCCTGACTGTGAATCATCTATAAAAATAGAGAACTGAAAGCAATTCACAACGATGTTGCTATTGAAATGTCAGAAGATGAACTGTGAATCATCTATAAAAATAGAGAACTGAAAGCAATTCACAACCTATCCCGTTATGAACAGTCCTTACCTCTAACTGTGAATCATCTATAAAAATAGAGAACTGAAAGCAATTCACAACTTGCTTCTCCTTTATAATCTTCCATCTTTTACTGTGAATCATCTATAAAAATAGAGAACTGAAAGCAATTCACAACATATTTTTCTTTTATTTGTTTCATTCGTTTACTGTGAATCATCTATAAAAATAGAGAACTGAAAGCAATTCACAACATATAAGCCCTACCGCTTCACTAACAAATCACTGTGAATCATCTATAAAAATAGAGAACTGAAAGCAATTCACAACTATTTCTATTGATTTACCAGTGTGTGTATTACTGTGAATCATCTATAAAAATAGAGAACTGAAAGCAATTCACAACACCCAGGGACAGAGGCAACCTTTTACAAAGACTGTGAATCATCTATAAAAATAGAGAACTGAAAGCAATTCACAACGTAACTCTGTAGCGCCATCGACTTGTATTTACTGTGAATCATCTATAAAAATAGAGAACTGAAAGCAATTCACAACATTTTCTATACGAAGCATCCACTTCTTAAAACTGTGAATCATCTATAAAAATAGAGAACTGAAAGCAATTCACAACTTATGTAGCCCTCCACTAAAACCCCGTGCTACTGTGAATCATCTATAAAAATAGAGAACTGAAAGCAATTCACAACTATAAGTTCTCATGGTAAAATCATCATAAAACTGTGAATCATCTATAAAAATAGAGAACTGAAAGCAATTCACAACAATATTTAAAATCTCGTATACCATGACACAACTGTGAATCATCTATAAAAATAGAGAACTGAAAGCAATTCACAACGAGTATGAGAAAACCTCTTACTATATCCCTACTGTGAATCATCTATAAAAATAGAGAACTGAAAGCAATTCACAACATAGTATTGTTATTTGATTGGGGTTATTGCACTGTGAATCATCTATAAAAATAGAGAACTGAAAGCAATTCACAACCTATTTCATAACCTGTAATTTTTTCTCCAAACTGTGAATCATCTATAAAAATAGAGAACTGAAAGCAATTCACAACTAAATCCTCCTTAACCTCATCAACCAGATCACTGTGAATCATCTATAAAAATAGAGAACTGAAAGCAATTCACAACAATATTTTACTCATATTAAACCGCTCCCATACTGTGAATCATCTATAAAAATAGAGAACTGAAAGCAATTCACAACAACCTCTTTGAGCATCTGTTGCAAACTATGACTGTGAATCATCTATAAAAATAGAGAACTGAAAGCAATTCACAACGTGTTGGGTCTTGGTCATACTGTCCTGCAAACTGTGAATCATCTATAAAAATAGAGAACTGAAAGCAATTCACAACCTTCGCGGGGTTGTTGGCGAAGAGCTTGTCACTGTGAATCATCTATAAAAATAGAGAACTGAAAGCAATTCACAACTAGGTCGCGAAATTGTGCAAAACGTCGCCGACTGTGAATCATCTATAAAAATAGAGAACTGAAAGCAATTCACAACTAAATCAAGGAATGCGACTTTTTTATTACCACTGTGAATCATCTATAAAAATAGAGAACTGAAAGCAATTCACAACAATATGTCACCGCTAGTAAATTTCATGCTAACTGTGAATCATCTATAAAAATAGAGAACTGAAAGCAATTCACAACCATCTTGCACGCAGTATGTCTTGAAGTCCTACTGTGAATCATCTATAAAAATAGAGAACTGAAAGCAATTCACAACTAAGTACGGCGGCCCCTTTGACTATGTCGTACTGTGAATCATCTATAAAAATAGAGAACTGAAAGCAATTCACAACGCCTCACTCTGAGCCCCGTGAGGGTTTATCACTGTGAATCATCTATAAAAATAGAGAACTGAAAGCAATTCACAACGTATCTCCAGCAATGTCGTTCCTCCCTGTTACTGTGAATCATCTATAAAAATAGAGAACTGAAAGCAATTCACAACACGGCGTGCATTCAGGAGTGCGGCTTACTAACTGTGAATCATCTATAAAAATAGAGAACTGAAAGCAATTCACAACGTTTACTCCTGCCGAGTCTTATGGGCGTCACTGTGAATCATCTATAAAAATAGAGAACTGAAAGCAATTCACAACAGTGCCTTAGGTGGTCCCACTTCTCAACCTACTGTGAATCATCTATAAAAATAGAGAACTGAAAGCAATTCACAACGAGATATGCCATCTATCTGGCTCTTACCTACTGTGAATCATCTATAAAAATAGAGAACTGAAAGCAATTCACAACACTACGTTGCTCTATCGAATAGTGCTTCTGACTGTGAATCATCTATAAAAATAGAGAACTGAAAGCAATTCACAACTGGCATTGCTAAAGGATGCCGAGAAGCACGACTGTGAATCATCTATAAAAATAGAGAACTGAAAGCAATTCACAACAAAGCTGCCTCTATTGTTTTTTTATTGGGAACTGTGAATCATCTATAAAAATAGAGAACTGAAAGCAATTCACAACGTACATTGCTTAAGGCTTTTATATGTTTGTACTGTGAATCATCTATAAAAATAGAGAACTGAAAGCAATTCACAACTGGATCTCTTTAATATTATTAATCACAATAACTGTGAATCATCTATAAAAATAGAGAACTGAAAGCAATTCACAACAATAACTCCTAAATCATTAATATCTGATTCACTGTGAATCATCTATAAAAATAGAGAACTGAAAGCAATTCACAACTACTATAGTAGTGTCCTTATAGTTAATTTTACTGTGAATCATCTATAAAAATAGAGAACTGAAAGCAATTCACAACGGTAAGTTTATCTATCATTTTGGCAAGGGAACTGTGAATCATCTATAAAAATAGAGAACTGAAAGCAATTCACAACCCTAAGCCAGGGAGCGCCTTTTTCTTGATACTGTGAATCATCTATAAAAATAGAGAACTGAAAGCAATTCACAACAATCAATTTTTTGAAGCAACAACATAAAACACTGTGAATCATCTATAAAAATAGAGAACTGAAAGCAATTCACAACTTCATCGTGAATAGTCAAAAAGAGATCAATACTGTGAATCATCTATAAAAATAGAGAACTGAAAGCAATTCACAACTACAAATGTCTGATTTCCGTAACCATCTATACTGTGAATCATCTATAAAAATAGAGAACTGAAAGCAATTCACAACTAAGATTTCTAGATCCTCCTTGCTGTAATTACTGTGAATCATCTATAAAAATAGAGAACTGAAAGCAATTCACAACCGGTTCCACCAGTTCCATTGTTTATCTTGGACTGTGAATCATCTATAAAAATAGAGAACTGAAAGCAATTCACAACGAAAACCCACAAGAAGGAGATATTGCAATTACTGTGAATCATCTATAAAAATAGAGAACTGAAAGCAATTCACAACAAAGACTGGTCAACACTTAAGTCGTTACTGACTGTGAATCATCTATAAAAATAGAGAACTGAAAGCAATTCACAACGCAAGCATAAGGATAAGCCAGTAACCAGCGACTGTGAATCATCTATAAAAATAGAGAACTGAAAGCAATTCACAACACGCAGTAGCATCTGCTTTTTTCTGCGCTAACTGTGAATCATCTATAAAAATAGAGAACTGAAAGCAATTCACAACGGTAATTGTTTCTGTTTGCTCAATTAATTACTGTGAATCATCTATAAAAATAGAGAACTGAAAGCAATTCACAACCAGTAAGCTCATCTCTTTGTGCAGCACTTAACTGTGAATCATCTATAAAAATAGAGAACTGAAAGCAATTCACAACAGACCCTTCTCTACAACAATGTCATAAATAACTGTGAATCATCTATAAAAATAGAGAACTGAAAGCAATTCACAACAAGTATGAAAGGTAAGAAGTATACAGAGGACTGTGAATCATCTATAAAAATAGAGAACTGAAAGCAATTCACAACTAGATCCTACAGATATATCATTAAACTGAAACTGTGAATCATCTATAAAAATAGAGAACTGAAAGCAATTCACAACTTAAACAATTTGGGAACACGGGTGAAAACGACTGTGAATCATCTATAAAAATAGAGAACTGAAAGCAATTCACAACCTCGTAGAGGCAATCCCATAAATAGAAGAGACTGTGAATCATCTATAAAAATAGAGAACTGAAAGCAATTCACAACTAGTCTTTCGTCAGATAAGTATTTTTCTTTACTGTGAATCATCTATAAAAATAGAGAACTGAAAGCAATTCACAACTACAAATACCTCACTACTTGCTTTTATATTACTGTGAATCATCTATAAAAATAGAGAACTGAAAGCAATTCACAACACTATTACTTCTGGTTTATAGCTATCTCCTACTGTGAATCATCTATAAAAATAGAGAACTGAAAGCAATTCACAACGTGATGTTGGTTGGGAAGCACCAGAAACATACTGTGAATCATCTATAAAAATAGAGAACTGAAAGCAAATTACAATAATTTCTAAATACTAGTTATAATCAAACTTATATCTTGCAGTAAAAAGTTCGATAATTGACCCGTTTGGGGTACAAAAGGCTTCTTGTTTTACAAGGAGCCTTTTTGCATTTACATCAAGATTGGAATCTCAGATTAATACCATTCTAATACTTTCTTTTTAATTCCGCTTTCGCGAAAGCGTATAAAAAATCTTTACTTATACACAATAGGTAAACTTTATAATTGGGTGTATTTTTCAAGGAAGAATATCACACCTTCTGTAGGTATTTATAGCATTTATTTATTTTGTGATCAAAGATCATAAATGAGAACAACTTTTTCTACACTTCTAACGTATATCTAGAATATCAAAACAAGTCAGATGCACAAAAACAAGGGTTTTTGACTTGAATGCCGTATTAGAATTATGGGAAAGCCGTAAATAAATTACGGATATAATAACTAGCTTTAATACGTGTTAGAACCCCTAAAATTCTTCACTTAAGAACACATTATATTTTCTCACTAAATTGAATTGTTATGGAACATTCTTATGTTATTATTGACAGCAATCCAGACACCGTATATGCTATACAGCTTGCCATGGAAAATTTTAATAATTTTATCTGTATTGGGATTTCTCCTAGTGAACAAGAAGGTCTTGATATTATTTTAGAAAGAAATCCTTCTTTAGTATTTCTTAATATAGAGCTTGAGCATAGTAATTCTGGTATCACAGGATATTATATGTTGGATGCACTTCAAAAATACGTAGACATCTTGCCACAATTTATAGCATTGTCAACTACAGCTAAGTATGCTATAGAGGGAATACGTTATAGTATATTAGATTATATTATGACGCCCATAGATAAAAATGTATTACGCCGTACGCTATTTCGTTTTAGAAAATTAACATTTAACAAGCCAGAAGATATTAATGATACGCTCTGTTTAAAATCCTATGGTGACTATAAGTTTGTAAATACCAATGAGGTGCTTTTTTTAAAAGCAGATAATAATACGACAGATTTTGTAAGAGTCAATGGTTCGACGGTAAGTGCTTTTAAAACATTAAAATTCTTTCAGGATTCACTTCCAGAACATTTTATAAGAATACATAATAGCTACATTGTAAATAGTCATTATATATCAAGAATTCATTTTGGAAAATCACAATGTACCATGGAGCATAGCGATGTTGCTGTTCCTTTTTCAAAATCGTATAGAGAAAATGTAGAGATGATACGTGACAATTTTTATAAGCGAAGCTTAGTCATTGCTTAGGGGAGTTCGTGTTTGTTTAGTTTGAGATATAGTATTAATAAAAACGTATTTAACCAAACTACCTGAAGAATATACGTTTTTAAGCGAGTTGTTTGTAGGAGAATACTCTTTTGGAAGCCTGAACTTAATAAGACCATAAACACCTCATATTTTAAACTGTTCAATGTACGTGTATATGACACCCATCTACATCTATCTGTGGTATAAGCACTATTTAGGTGGTAAATAACAATTTTAACATATGACTTCTTGCTATTTTTACACCGTTATAACAAAGCAATGAGCGTTGCAAATTTTTTACAATATCATTAAGAGTACATATAAATTAGGGGTATGTGATTTTATGATGCTATAGATTGTAATTACTAATGTCCCAAATCCCTATGACATATTAATTTTTAACCATTTAACCATTTAACCAAGTATGCTATTGTGTATACTTGAAAATAAACTACTAAAACACACCCACTAATGAGAACATACATACAAACCATTGTTATATTGCTAATTACCGCTTTATTTTTTTCTTGTGAATCAGATCCAATATTAGAAGATTTTGAGACGGCTAATAACACCCTAAATATAGAAAACATTGAAATAGAAGACGTTGAGTCGACTTCTAATAATAGAACAGAAGAAACAAGTGTGGACGATGAAGATATCCCAGATCCAGATAAAGTAGATGATGAAGATATTCCAGACTTAGATAGAGTAGACGATGAAGATATTCCTGATTTAGATAAAAAAGTAGATGATGAAGATATCCCAGATTTAGGTATAAAAGTAGATGATGAAGATATTCCTGATGGTAATTAATATGGAATCAATATATTTATTAAATTTAAAAAATATTTTTTTAAAAAAAGCCTTATTTTCTTTATGAGAGTAAGGTTTTTCTTTTTTTATTCACTGAATTTTTATTAGTCTAATTTAATTTAATTTTTATTGTTTAAAATAAGTTTATATTTCTGATATTTAGCATAATGAAAAATAGTGTTTCTTTATTACTCCTAATGTGTTTTTTATCATTTTTGTCTTGTGATGATCAATTTTCTGAATCAAGTATAGGTGAAAGTGACATAAATCTTTTTGAGAAGTATCAAAGCCTTGTCGAGAATACGTCCATAGAAAAATCAGGTCGGCTTAAATATGTCGATAGCATGATTGATTACACAAAAGATTTACCAAGAGACACTTTGACGAGAAAGTATTTGTTGGATATAGCTTCTTCATATCGAAGTTTGGGGTTAGAGGATTCTACTTATAGTTTTTATCATAAAGCTCTAAAACTAAGTACGCAAATTAATGACTCTATAGGATTAGCAACATCTAATTATACTTTAGGAGTGTATCATTTAAGAAAAGATGCTTTAGATAGTGCCTATACCTATTTTTATGCTTCTGAAAAACTCTATGACCAAATAAAAGATATTAAGCAAGAGGCGAATTCTGCCTTAACAATGGCTATCACACAAAACAGAGTAAAAGATTATGTAGGTGCTCAAGAGAGTTCCATAAAAGCAATTAGACTTTTTGAAAAAACTGATGAAATTAGATATTTAGCTTCTTCATATAATACGTTAGGAAGTGTTTCAAGATCTTTAGGGGAATATGAAAGTTCTATAGAATATTATAAAAAAGTATATGAATATCGTAAAAGCCTTGAGAAGGAAGAAACCCTTGAAAAAGAAGATGATAGGATTCTAAACAGTAGCACGTTAAATAATTTAGGAATGGTGTATATGGATATGGGAGATTATCCAGAAGCTATCTTAAATTTCAAAAAAGGACTTGCGTATGATAGCCTTGAGATAAAAAAGCCTAAATCATATATCCGTTTAATAGATAATCTTGCCTATGCAGAATATAAAAACGGGAATATGACATCTTTTCCTGATTTATTATTGAAAGCTTTGAATAAAAGTAGGGAAGTAAAAGATAGAATTGTGATGGCTTCTAGCGGGATGCATTTGTCAGAAATATACTTAGCAGAGGGAAATAAGGAATTAGCTAAATATTATGCCAAAAATGCCTATGCTACTGCAAAAGAAACTACTTATAATGAGGGGGTACTAGGGTCCCTAGGGTTATTAATGAAAGTATCAGACCCTAGTGAAGGTATTACCTATGGCCAAGAGTATATACGTATCAGTGATAGTTTACAAATGGAAGAAAGAGCCTTTCAAAACAAGTTTGCTCGTATTCGTTTTGAAACAGATAAGCTGGTAGTAGCAAAAAATAAAGCAACTCAAACCTCCTAACGTTTACTTGTTATATTTACTATTTGTGCAATCTTATTTTTAATAGGCTATATCGTGTTACAACGTAGAAATAATAGAAAAGAATTAGAGTACCAAGAAGGACAACAAAAATCTAATGAAGAGATTTTTAACCTCATGCTTGCTCAACAAGGAAAACTGGAAGAAGGAAAGCATCTGGCAAAACAGCGAATCTCCGAAGAGCTACACGATGGAATTTTAAGTAGGCTTTTTGGGCTGAGATTAAGTTTAGATAGCCTGAATAATAAACATGGTAAAGATGTAGAAAAACTACGTTCTAGTTATATAGACCAACTTAAAGATTTAGGAAAAGAGATACGGAAAATTTCTCATGATCTTAACAATGAAAATTTCACACAAGGATCTTTATATCCAGATGTACTTAGAAAATTATTAAAAGATCAATTAGAACCACAGCAGGTAACCTATGAGTTTTTGTATGACCAAGAGATTAACTGGGATTTAATCTCAAACTCCAAAAAAGTACACGTTTATCGTATTATTCAAGAATGCCTCATGAATATTAATAAACATGCCAATGCAAAACACATTACCGTCACTTTTAAAAGTAAGGATGCTAGTGTACAACTTACTATAGAAGATGATGGTATTGGAATGGATGCTACAAAAGCAAAATCAGGTATTGGTATGAAAAATATAAAGTCTAGAGTAGCGCAAATAGCAGGATCTTACAAAATAATTAGTAAAATTAACTTAGGAACCCAAATCCAAATTCTATTTAATTAAAAAATTTAGTATCTTGTTGTCACTAAATAAATGTTAGCAAAACACTTTCCCTATAAAGTTTAAAATTAGCAACTTACGATATTTAGTATTCTATAAAATAATCGTAAACTATGAAAAAAAAACTTAAAGTCTTAATGGTAGATGATCATCCTATGATCTTAGAGGGATACAAAAATACATTATCAGATTTTTGTGAAGAGAACTACAAACTAGAAATAGAGACAGCATCCGACTGTGATGAAGCCATCTCTCTTATTGATAGAACCCCCAAATCAAAGCCATACGATCTTGCTATGATAGATGTACAATTACCTATCGCAACAAATGATGTAGGCATAACGTCTGGTGAAGGAATTGCCCAATATCTCAGGAAAAAATTCTCAAGAGCAAAAGTAATTATTCTTACCATGCATAATGAGAGTACTAGAATCCATAATATATTAGAAAAGGTAAATCCCCAAGGATTATTAATTAAAACAGATATCTCTTTTTCAGAACTTAATCATGCATTTGAGCAAGTATTAAGTCAGAAAATATATTATAGTAGTACCGTAAATGATCACTTGCGTAAAATGGTAACCAATGATGTCTCTGTAGATCAAATTAACCTTCAGATTTTGTACCACCTCTCTAGGGGGGTACGTACCAAAAATCTGACAAATCATATTAATCTTTCTCTAAGCGCCATCGAAAAGCGTAAAAATCAATTAAAAGAAAAATTACACGTAAAATCAGAAAGTGATGAGCGCTTAATTGAAGAAGCCCGTTTAAGAGGTCTTATTTAGAAAATATCGCATTCATACTCTTTACTCAGTACTTATTTGAGTAATTTCTAAAAAAACACATCCAGTATATTATTTCAAAATAATATACTGGATGTGTTTTTTATATAATATATAAAGACATCTACTTACTTCATAATAAAATCTTTATATATACGCTTTCGCGAAAGCAAAAACAGATGAAATATAATTCTTACAAATGAGCAGAAAAATCACCTAAGATGTCCAAACTAGAAGACGTAATTATCCAAAATGGCTATAAACAGCTTAATTTACGGTAAACCCGTAAAATTTTTGCCAGCATACCCGAAGAAATATTCAGAACTGCTTCTTAAATTAGATAACAGATAAGGAGAAGTATATTATACTTTGCTAAGTACATAAAATACACATTTTTCAATCTACTAGTAATTAGTATACGTTGTATGATTGAAAATTACAATCGTTGGTTTTGAGTGTTCAAGTAGCTTATTTAATGTATTGTAATAGATTAAGAGAGTTTAGGGGCTTGTCGTCTATACAATCATTAAAAAAAACCAATCTTCCCCCAGCTTTAAAATAGCCCTCGACTTGAGGGCTATTTAAAGCTTTTTTCATATCCAAAATATTGAATAAGAATTATTTAGGGATCAAATGCAAAAGTTGTGGGATTTTCCCATAGACTCACTACAAGGCTATTCCAAAATATAAAAATCAGTAATCTATTTTTTATAAATCACACCATTCTTCATGACAAAAGAAACAGCTGTCATAACAGAAATATCTTCAATAGGATTTCCATCTACAGCAATAATATCGGCTAGATATCCTTCTTTTAGTTCTCCTAGCTGTCCTTTCATATCAAGAACTTTTGCATTTGTTATAGTAGCAGATTGAATAGAAAACATTTCAGACCATCCTGTTTCTACCATATAGATAAACTCTTTAGCATTTTCTCCGTGAGGAAACACACCTGCATCAGTTCCAAAAGCAATATTGACACCTTCTTCTGCGACCATTTTCATGGTTTGGCGTATGCCAGCATCTACTTTCATAATTTTAGGAATAATAATAGCAGGATAATATCCAGGAATATCCGCTTGTTGTCTTACATAACGACCCGCAGATAAAGTGGGAACTAGATAGGTGTCGTATTGTTTCATAAGAGCAGCGGTCTCTTTATCCATTAAGGAGCCGTGCTCAATGGTAGTAACACCACCCTTTATAGCACGTTGCATTCCTTCTATTCCGTGGGCGTGAGCAGCAACACTCATCCCATATTCTTTAGCTGTTTTTACAATCTCATTAATCTCTTCTTGAGTAAATTGAGGATTTACTCCATTTTTGCTAACGCTCAAGACACCTCCTGTAGCTGTGATTTTAATTAAATCTGCTCCGTTTTTATAACGCTGGCGAACTGCTTTACGAGCATCTGCGGGGCTATTAATGACCCCATCAGCTGGTCCCGGATCTCCCATGAGGTCTTTTTTGTATCCGTTGGTAGGATCGGCGTGACCTCCTGTTGTACCTATGGCTTTTTCAGCAGTAAAAATACGAGGACCATCAATCGTTCCTTTATTAATAGCATTACGTAAGGAAACGTTTACACCACTCCCTCCTAAGTCACGTACGGTTGTAAATCCAGCCATTAGGGTGCGCTCTGCGATCTCTGAAGAGGTAAAAGCAACATCTGCCTCATTTTTTGTAAAAGGTTCAATATATCGCGTCGGACTTGTTTCTCCTTCAATATGAACATGCATATCTATAAGACCAGGCATGACTGTTTTTGAAGTGAGGTCAACAACTATCTGATTTTTTTTAGGTGATGTATACCCCTTATCAATCGATACAATTTTATTTCCTTGTACAACAATCGTACGTTCCGTAACAACTGTACCCTTTTCTGTATCTATCAATTTACCACAATGTAAAAGAGTAGTTTCTTGTGCAAAAGAAGTGACCCCTACAAAAAGGATACACAGCAGTAAAATGATTTTTTTCATGGGTTGGTTTTTAGGAATGAGACTTTAGTTTAAAAAAGTGTATTGTGGTTACTTATTTACAAAATCAATAATCGTCGTCGTAATAAATTCGATTTGTTCATCATCAAGTTCTGTATGCATAGGAAGTGAGATCACACCTTGTACCAATTGGTTGGTTACTGTAAAATCAGCTTCATGGTAACGGTCGTCCAAATATGCTTTTTGTTTATGTAATGGGATAGGATAATATACACCACAAGGAATTTGTTTCTCTTGTAAGTGCGCTACAAGAGCATCACGATCTGCATCTATTATACGCAACGTATATTGATGAAATACGTGACAATCACAACTGTCACAAATCATAGGAGTAATAATTTTTTCCTGATTTATAAATGCAGCAGTGTATTTGCGAGCGGCTTCCCTACGTGCTGTATTATAATCGTCCAAGTGAGGTAATTTTGCACGCAAAACAGTAGCCTGTATAGAATCCAATCTACTATTTACACCCACAACATCGTGATGATATCGTACATACATCCCGTGATTTACAATTCCTCTTATAGTGTGAGCAAGATCATCATCATTGGTAAAGATAGCACCTCCATCTCCATAACACCCTAAATTCTTAGAAGGAAAAAATGAGGTCGTACCCACGTGACCTATCCCACCTGTTTTTAGTTTTTTGCCATCTCGTCCTGTGTATGTAGATCCAATACCTTGTGCGTTGTCTTCTATCACATATAGATTATGCTCTTTAGCAAGATTCATAATCGCATCCATATTTGCTACCATTCCAAAAAGATGCACAGGAACAATAGCTTTTGTTTTAGGAGTAATTGCCTTTTTAACGGCTTCAATGTCTATGTTAAAATTGGTAGGATGTACATCAACAAGCACAGGAGTAAGACGTAATAAAGCAATCACTTCTACTGTAGCAGCAAATGTAAAATCTGCTGTGATCACTTCATCTCCAGGTTCTAAACCGAGTCCCATCATGGCAATTTGTAACGCATCGGTTCCATTGGCACAAGGAATCACGTGCTTTACGCCTAAATATTCTTCTAGTTCTTTTTGAAATGCGTGTACTTCAGGACCATTTATAAAAGCAGTAGATTCAATAACTTCTTGTACAGACGCGTCAACGCGTTCCTTTATTTTTTGATATTGACCCTTGAGGTCAACCATTTGGATCTTTTTCATAGATGCATAAGAGTTTTTACTCTTTATAGAGATAAGATTGATTGTGTTTTCAATTAAGAAAGTTGTAACGAAAATACAAAAACTCGTCCCTTTCAACAATGTATTTTAGGACAAAGCGCTATTTTAGCATGGTATGCGTCGTCTCTATTCCATTATCATCTCTATTGTACAAGCGATTTTGCCTATTTCTGGACTTTTTAGCTCAAAGATGAAGCTATTTGTAAGCGGTAGGAAAGATGTTTTTTCAATACTCAGAGAACAAATTACAGATCAAGATAGGATCATCTGGTTTCACGCGGCTTCCCTTGGAGAGTATGAGCAGGGCGTTCCTGTGATGGAAGAAATTATAAAACACTATCCAGAATACAAGTTGGTCATTACGTTCTTTTCGCCCTCTGGATATGAGGTTAAGAAAAATAACGCTTTCGCGAAAGCGACCACCTACTTACCCCTAGATACACCAGCAAATGCACGTACATTTATAGACCTTATCCATCCAGAATTAGTGTTTTTTATTAAATACGAATTTTGGCCTAACTATCTTACGGAGCTTAAAAAACGAAACATACGAACCGTTCTCTTGTCTGGAGTTTTTAGAGAAAATCAACCTTTTTTTAAATGGTACGGGAAGTGGATGCTTAAAAGTCTTGACGCTTTTGATCATTTTTTTGTTCAAGACAACGCCTCTCTTATAGCCGCCGAAGCATTGAATTTACAGCCTGTCACCGTGAGTGGTGATACCCGTTTTGACCGTGTCTCTCGTCAAATAGAAATGGATAATACCTTAGAATTTATTTCAGCGTTTAAAGCAGACCAACTGTGTGTGGTTTGTGGCAGTACTTGGCCAGAAGATGAAGAAGTATTTGCCTCTTTTATAAATAGGCATCAAGGGATGGCTAAGTTCATTATTGCTCCACATCAAATAAAACCAGAGAAGATTGTGGCACTCCGGCAAAAATTGAAAGTAAAGACCGTTTTGTTTTCTGAGAAGGAAGGAAAAATGCTTTCTGAGTATGATGTGTTTATAATAAATACCATAGGATTGCTCACAAAAATATATAGCTATGCAGATGTTGCATACATAGGCGGAGCACTAGGAACAACAGGATTACATAACATATTAGAACCCGCTACTTTCGGGATTCCGATTGCTATAGGAAATCATTTTGAAAAATTTCCAGAAGCAAAAAGATTACAGCAATTAGCAGGATTGTATACAATTTCAAATCAAAAGGAACTTGATGAGATCTTACACAAATTATTGTCAGATCAAAAATTTAGAATGCAAACAGGTATGATTGCTGGACATTTTATTAATAGTAATACGGGAGCAACCAAAACCGTTATGAAGTATATAGCGAGTCTTCATGGGTAAACTTTTCTTGAATGTACTATGGATTTTAGTACTTACGATTACCACACAAATAGGAGGTGTTGTATATCTTATTGCCAAGATAATATACAGAAAAAGTATCTTAAAGAAGTGGATCGCATTTGTCGTACTATATCTCCTTAGTACGTACGCTATTGTTCCCTATGTCGCACCTCTTTTTGGAAGAGAAAAAATTAAGACGACAGACACCATCAAGATCCATACGCTTTTTACATCTTTAGCCAACAGGAATTATGTGATTCCAGAAGTCAATAATGTACTAGCTAACGTATCAGAGAAATTTTTAAAAACCTATCCAAACGTAGAAATACATTGTCTCGATTCTAATTTTCCTTTTTTTGATGGCTTTCCGTTGCCACCACACTTAAGTCATAAAGATGGTAAAAAGCTAGATATATCTTTACTCTATGAAGATGCTAAAGGAACTATCCTAAATGATAAACCATCTGTAAGCGGATATGGTATTTTTGCTGGTCCATCAACGGCAGAATATGATCAAATCTCAGTGTGTAAAGAGAAGGACTATTGGCAGTATGATTTCTCTAAGTACCTCACATTTGGAACAATTCATTCAGATCTTAATTTCTCTAAAAAGGGAACAAAAAATATAATACAACTTCTTACCGAAGAACCGACAATTTCTAAAATATTTATAGAGCCACACCTAAGAGATAGAATGAACGTAAGACATCCTAAAATTCGATATCATGGGTGCCACGCCGTGCGTCACGATGACCACATTCATCTTCAAGTGCGTTGATGGTGTATTAAAAATATATGTTTAAGAAGCGTATTATTTCTTTAAATCGGCTACTTCCTCACTTCTAATTTGCGGAGTACTTTCTGATTTTGTGGTATTCCAGCTCTTTTTAAATAATTGCATAAAAGAAAGTGTGAATACCGCCGTAGTAGCAAAGCCTCCAATAGCTACGGTAAATAAGATAATTCCCAAACTGGTAGAACTTCCCCAAGGCCCCATAAAGCTATCTGTAAATTCAGGGTTTATATTCCCTGCATAAATTCCAAAAAATAAGGTGAATAATAAGGTAGCAATAAACCCAGTTACGATTCCTGTGGTAAAACCTTTAGCATACGTGAAAGCCTCTTTTTCCCTTAATTTATATCCCTTAATCACTTCATAAATTCCAAAGCCTGTAATCACGCCATTAAATAAACTAAACAGCGGATTGGTATGCCACCCGAATAGAGAAATGATCAGAAAATAACTAATAAGCAAACCACTGATTACAATTGCATAACGTATAGAGAGTGTAAATTTGGACATCATAATAGTTTTTGTTTTAAAATTTACGTAAAATCAATCAAATATACGTTTAATATGATGTTAAAACTATATGCGCTTTCGCGAAAGCGTACACAGAAATCTCTTATACAATATAGACACAAACAAAAAACGCCAGTAATTTACCAGCGTTTTTATCTATTTATTAAGGAGAAAGTTATTTATTCTCCTTCAGGGATCGGATAGTTAAAAGACTCATTATCCAATATATTATTTTCTAGTTCATCTGCTATTTCTTCATCACTTGCGAGCGTATCTTCTGGACTTCCATCTATAACCGCAGCTCCTCTAAAATAAAGTTTAATACGGTATACAATATAAAACAATAGAGGTACGATAATGAGTGTTAAGAATGTAGCGATAATAAGTCCGTAAATTACGGCCCATGCAAGAGGCCCCCAGAAAATTACGTTATCACCTCCTATATAAATACCAGGATCAAAACTTTGGAATAAACCAAAAAAGTCAATGTTAATACCTACTGCGAGAGGAATCAATCCTAATACGGTAGTAATTGCCGTTAAAATTACAGGACGTAAACGTGCACGTCCAGCTTGTACGATGAGTTTTGCAACTTCTTCTTTAGGAAGTAATGACTTTTTTGGTAGATCTAAGGCAACGAGTTTACGATCTATTAAAAGCTGGGTGTAATCTAGGAGTACCACTCCATTATTTACCACAATCCCTGCGAGCGAAATAATACCCATCATGGTCATCATAATGACAAAAGGAGCTCCCGTAATTAGAATACCACCAAAAACACCTATAAAGCTCAAAAAGATCGCGATCATGATGATCATAGGTTTTGAGATAGAGCTAAATTGGAAAATCAATAAAAAGAAGATGAGTCCTAGTCCTGCAAAAAAGGCTCCCATTAAAAATTCCATTTGCTTATTTTGCTCTTCTATTTGCCCTGTGTAATTTACCTTAATAGTACTAGGAACAAGATCTTCGGCATCAGGATTGTCCATTTCAGCTTGTACCTGACTTACAATAGCGCCTGCATCTGTATAGCCAGGTGCTAAAGCAGAGTATACTGTAACAACACGTCTCGTATCACGATGCTTGATAGCACTAAAGGAGGAGGTGTTTTTTGTTTTAGTAACAGCGGCTACAGGTACTTCTTTTATTTGTCCAGTAGCAGGATCTCTGAATGTAATATTCTGATTAAATAAGGCAGAACGATCATAGCGTTGGTCTTCATTAAAGCGAACATAAATATCGTAATCATCTCCGTCTTTCTTATAAACCCCAGCTTTATCGCCAAAAATAGAACGGCGTAATTGATTTCCAACCATTCCTGTAGGAACACCAAGCTCCCCAGATTTTTGACGATCTACTATTACTTGTGTACCTGGTTTTCCTTTATTTACATCAATCTTAAGCTCGTCAATACCAGCAATATTTTTGGTATTGATGTAATTACGCATCGCTTCGGCAGCGACAATAAGTTCATCATAATCTTTACCCTCTAGTTCAATATTGATAGGATATCCCGCTGGAGGTCCTACGGCATCTTTCTCTACAGAGATCGCAATACCTGGATAGATACCTTTAATCGCTTTTTGTACTTTAGAACGCAACTCTTCACTATCGGCTCCGTTACGAAATTTATATTCTCGCATCGTGGCTGTAATCTTAGATCGATGTGGCATCTCGGCAGCACTTCCTCCATCTGTTTGAGGATTCCCAGCGCCTTCTCCAACTTGAGAAACCGATGTTTCTACCAAGAAATTATAATCTTTTCCTTTCAGATAAGCCTCATCATTAAAGATTTTAAAAACACGACGTTCTATTTCTTTTGTAATCTCATTGGTCTTAGCAATGGCAGTTCCTTCTGGATACTCTATGTAAACGATAATTTGGTTAGGGGTATTATCTGGGAAAAACTCAATACTGGTTCGTTTTGATTCTACAGAGGCACCAAAAGCCATAAAAGTGACAATAAGTAGTAAGAAGATACCTCCTACAAACAACCCAGGTTTCCATCCTTTAATGGACCAACTTAAAAACCCTTGGTACTTACGTTCTAGCCATGTTAAAAACCTACGCTGGAAAACGGCTGTAGCCCCCATTAAGAAGTAACGGTAAACCCACATAAAAATAATCGTTACAAGTACTAAACTTCCTAAACCGCTTACAGGACCTCCTACAAAAAGGATCAGCAATCCGATAGGTAGCATAATAAGAGAGGTTCTAATCAAAAACCGACGAGAAAGTGGCGTCTCGTCAACTTTCATAAACTTAGACACTAACATCGAATTGATAAAAATCGCTACAAATAGGGAAGATCCTAATACGACAGAAAGTGTGATAGGAAAATAAATCATAAATTGTCCCATCACACCAGGCCACATTCCTAAAGGAACAAAAGCGGCAACTGTTGTAAGCGTCGAAATAATGATAGGAAAAGCGATTTCTCCAATTCCCTTTTTGGCCGCTTCAATACGGGACATACCTTCTTCATCCATGAGTCGATAGACGTTTTCTACCACCACAATTCCATTATCTACCAGCATTCCTAATCCCATAATGAGTGCAAAAAGAATCATGGTATTCATCGTATAGCCCATTAAGTTTAGAATCATAAAACTCATAAACATAGACATCGGGATGGCAAATCCTACAAAGAGAGCATTTCTAAAACCTAAGAAAAACATCAAGACGCCTACTACAAGAATAATCCCGAAAATAATATTGTTTACAAGATCATTTACTTGGTTAACCGTTTTTTCACTTTGGTCATTGGCAACAGCAATCTTTAAATCAGGAGGAAAAACATTAGCCTTTGCATTTTTTATAATCTCATCAATTTGCTCTACAGCTTCAATCATGTTTTTTCCAGAACGCTTTTTTACGTCTAACATCACCACACTTTCACTTACCTCTTCGTCTGTCACACGCTCTCCTTCTTCAAGTGTAAGATCTCTGGCGTAGGTAGTTTTGTCTTCTTCACTAAAGGTGACTTCAGCGATATCTTTTAAGTAGACAGCCCCTTTTTCTGACTTTACGACAAAGTCATTAAGGTCTGATGGATTTTCAATTTCTCCCGTAATACGAATGGTACGACGTTGCCCACTAGTAACTAAGTTACCAGCAGAAAGTGTCATATTCTCATTACGTATCGTATTAATGATATCATCAAAACTGATTTTTGCAGCCATCATTTTATAAATATCTACAGCAACTTGCACCTCTTTTTCCTGAGCGCCACGGATATCTGCCGCTTTAATTTCTTTAAGGGCTTCTATTTCATCTTGAAGATATTCTGCATACTCTTTAAGTTGTTCTACTCTATAATCTCCAGAGATATTTACATTAAGAATAGGGGTTTCTTCAGAGATACTTAGGTCAAAAACATTAGGCTCTACTTTAGCACCGTTAAAGGTAGGCCAGTCTTCATTTGAGGTCTCGCTATCTACCTCATCTTTTACTTTTTGCTTTGCTTCGGCGACGGTAAATTTTTCTTCAAACTCAACAGTAATAATCGCATAATCTTCCTGAGCTGTAGAGATAATTTCTACCACACCAGAAATGTTTTGTAATTTATCTTCCAATGGATCTACGATAAGGCGTTCTATATCTTCGGCAGTATTTCCAGGATAGGGTGCAGAGATATAGATTTTGGTCTCATTAATTTCTGGGAAATTCTCACGAGGCATTCCAAAATAGGCAACTAATCCAAGGACTAAGAATAATGCCATCAAGACATAAATAATTGTTGGGTTGTCTATTGCCCAACTGGATAAGACAAACTCCTTATCCACATTTTTGTTTTTCTTGGGATCCATATACTTAGTACGTTTTTATTTTAATTTCTTGATCATTTTTCACACTACGAGCTCCTTCCACAATAACCTGATCTCCATTTTTTAAGCCTTCAATGACTTCTATAAAATCACCTTGTGTTTTACCCGTTTTAATGATTTGACGTTTAGCAACTATTTTCTCTCTGGCGGAGTCCGCTTTCGCGAAAGCGATATACACATATTGATCTCCGTCTGAGTTTTCATTAATGACACTTAACGGAATTAAAATAGCATTCTCAGCTGTATAATCATTGATAGAAAGACGTGCTGTTAGGTTAGGCTTTACGAGACCATCTTTATTGGGGACATCTACTTCAACAGTAAAACTTCGGTTAGAAGGGTTGATGTAGTTTCCCGTCTGACGTATTTGGGATGTGATTGTTTTTCCAATAACAGGAAGTGTGACCAATACTTTTTTTCCAGGAACCACACTGGTTAGATAGCTTTCAGGAATTTCTGAGGTGACAAACATATCGCTTAAGTTAACGATACGAAAAATAGGCTGTCCTGGTGCTACAACAGATCCTTGGTCTGTGATGACCTCATCAATAATTCCAGAAAATGGAGCTCTTACAGCAGTTTTTGCTAACTGACTTTTCATTTGAGCGACCATATTCTCAGAAGACTCAAACTGTGTCTTTGCTTGTAAATATTGAATTTCTGATCCTATTTTTTGATCCCAAAGACGTTTTTGACGCTCATACGTCGTTTTAGATAATGCTGCTTGAGACTCTAATTGTGAGAGTTGGCTACTTAGACCACCATCATCTATACGTGCTAGCGTTTGACCTTTGGTTACACGTTGCCCTTCCTTTACAAAAACCTTTGAAAGCGTTCCTTGAAACTCTGGATAAATCACTAGATTTTGCTTTGTTTCTATATTCCCCTGTACTTCTATAAAATGATTAAAGAGTGTGTCTTTTATGGTTAATGCAGTGACTAATGTTCCTTTGTTTAAAGTGTCATTTTTCTTTAAAAAAGTATTAATTTCTGTTATTTGTGCATTAAGGGTCGTGATTTCATTTTTAAGCTCATCTTTTTTAGTTTTAAGCTCTTCTAAGTTTCCTTTTTCAATGATGCTTTCAACTGATGGAGCGTTTTTGTCGCCTCCACAAGAAGCAATAAGAGTTGCGATGGTTAATATGGATAGTAATTTTTTCATTGGTACTGGCTGTTTATACGTTTATAGGTTTAAGAGTTTATGTGCTTTTGAACTTATATATTCTGATTGATTATTTGGTTTGTGATTTATATAAGCCGTCTAACATCGCTGCTATTTCGGAAATGGATTCTCGCATGGTTGTCAATATGTTCTTCTGATATAAGTTCTAAATCTTGTGATAGTATCAATTGATTTAAAAGTTCTAATAAAGAGCTATATGAGATTTCCGTAAAACGTGCTTTGTCTTTTGAAGAGTGTCTCCCGCTACCTTCTGCAATATTTGATGAGACAGAGACAGCGCATCTTCGCATTTGACTAATTAAGCCAAACCTTTCTTCGTCAGGAAATGACTTGGTTAATGTGTATATGGCAACTGAAAGTTGCCTAGACTTTTGCCAAACATTTAATTTCTCAAATGAAAATGTCCTCATGATATTTTTCTTTTAACCTTTTAAACATATAAATTTTTAACCTCTTTATTCTCCTCAACTATTCTTTCCCCCTATAATCAGGAGTATTTAACACTGTTTCAAGTTCGGCTTTGGAGGTAATCATATCTAATAATGATTGTAATACGGTATTCTGAGCGGTATATAATTGGGTTTGTGCTTGTCTTAGTTCAAAGCTAGAAGCGATTCCTTCTTGAAATTTAATTTGATTTTTCCGTTCAATACGCTCGGCTAGTTTCAAGTTGTTTGTGGATACTTCAAGATTATCTATAGCAAGTTGATGCTGACTTTTTGCTTGCTCATACGCCAGTCTGATTTGTTCTTGGGTATAATCAAAATCAGTTTCGGCTTGCTCTAATGCTATTTTTGCTTTTTGTGTACGGGCGTTTCTTGCGCCAGAACTAAACAAAGGAACGTCTAATGTCAACCCAAAAATTGAAGCAGCAAAATAACGTTCGTCGCTATCAAAAAAGTTAAATTCATTACGTCCAGCAGTTGTACTTACATTAATAAATCCTCGCAAACTAGGGAGGGCTTTACTACGCTCTAATTTTAATTCTAGTGAGCGTTGTTCTGTAAGATTTAAAGCAATCTTATAATCTACATTTTTTTCTATTTCTGGATTTTCTTGGAAAAGTCCTAGTCCTGGTTGAGCAAGAGATGTAAGCGTATCTGTAAGCTGTGTCTCTGTTGCAATATCAACGCCAATCGCTAAGTTGAGCATTTGGATAGCAATATCTTCTAGACGCTCTGCATTTAATTTTTGATTGAGAAGTTGGCTATAGGTAATTTGCAGTTGCTCTACATCTTCCTCTTCGGCAAGTCCGTTTTCAAAAATAATACGAGTTTCGTCTAGATTTTTCTTGACTGTGGCAATGTTGCTTTCAAGAATTGCAATATTTTCTTGAGTGATTAAGACGCTTCCGTAGGCATTAATAACGCCTTTTCTGACCTCAAGTTTTGTTTTTTCATTAGCGTTTTCAGAAAAGTCTAAAAATGCCTTTGCAGCTTGTAATCCAACTAAGTAAGAACCGTCAAAAATCAATTGCGTAAGTGTTGCGGTAGCTGATGCATTTTGTGATGTTCCAAACACAACAGGCGTAAATGTGCCAGGTTCCCCTCCAGAAAATTCAGCAGGAATAAACACAGTAGGTTGTTTTAGTTGATTCTGGTAATCAATAACACCGTTAATTTGGGGAAGCCCTGAAGCGGTCGTTTCCCATTTTTGTTTGATAGCTATTGCAATATCTCTACGTGCATTGATAGCGGTTCTATTATTATCTAATGCAAAGGCAATAGCTTCTTCTAAGGAAAAGCTTTTTTTATCTTGTGCCTGAGCTGCTATGCCAGATACCAATAAAAAGATGATTAGGATTCTCTTCATTACTCTTGGTTTGATTGTATAAGTTGGTTTAATAATTCTCGTCCTTTCTGTGTTACAATACCACGTAAATGATATTCTAAATACATCTCATAGAGAATATGTGGTGGAAATTCTGAGTCAGGAAAAATATCGCCATCTTTTATTCCAGTCATTCCTGTAAAATAAATACGGGCGACAAATTGCACATTGATATTTTCTCTAAAAAGCCCTTGTTCTACTCCGCGACTAATATTTTCTACCATGCAATCTTGCATATAGTCATATTGTTTTTTTCGTAGAGTTCTGTGAATTTTTGGATAATATTTTTGAAGCTGATACATAGGAGAGGTACGCTCTCCTTTTAAATGTTCTAACACAAAGCGCTTGATGTCGTAAAGTTCTTCTATAGGATTTTTTTTATCCTCCGTAATAATATCAATACCGCAGCAGATCATATCAAAAATCCCAGCGGCAGAAGCTTCGACAACAGCTTCTTTATTGCTAAAATGGCTATAAATAGTCTTTTTAGATATCGCCATTTCTCTGGCAATATCATCCATTGTAATGCTTTTAAAGCCTTGGTTTAAGAACAATTCTGTAGCCGTATGTAATATTTTTTCTTTCATAAATTGAGGTGCAAATGTACACAGGAAACTTTAAAAACGTTTAAAGTTTCCAAAGTTTTACGATAATTTAACATTCAGAGTACGCTTTCGCGAAAGCGTAAGTAGATTCATAACCGATGGAAACCGTATTTTTGCGTTTAAATTTTTTTACTAGATGTTATCAGTACTTGAATACTCATCCCTATTTATAGATTATCTTGACAAACGTTCTTTAGATAAAGAGCCTAAAAATCTATATGAACCTATTAATTACATTCTTGATTTAGGTGGAAAACGATTGCGTCCAGTATTGACACTGATGGCAACCGAGTTGTTTAATCAACCGTATCAAAAGGCATTGGACGCAGCACTCGCTATTGAGATTTTCCATAATTTTTCATTAGTTCACGATGATATTATGGACGATGCACCCTTGCGAAGAGGACAGCAAACGGTACACGAAAAGTGGGATATCAATACTGGTATTCTTTCTGGAGATGCGATGCTTATTCTTGCGTATCAATTATTTGAAAATTATGAAGGGTCTATTTTTAAAGAATTGGCAAAGCTGTTTTCTAAAACAGCCATAGAGGTTTGTGAAGGACAACAATATGATGTGGATTTTGAAACCAGAGATGATGTTACGATTCCTGAATATTTAATGATGATTGAGTACAAGACCGCTGTCTTGGTAGGTGCAGCTCTTAAAATGGGAGCGATAGTCGCTGGCGCTTCAAAGGAATGTCAGGACGCGATATATGACTACGGGAGAGATCTAGGGATTGCATTTCAATTACAAGATGATTATTTAGACGCTTTTGGTGATCCAGAGACCTTTGGAAAACAGGTAGGAGGTGATATTATTGAAAACAAAAAAACATTTTTATATCTGACAGCTTTACAAAAATCACAGAAGGATGAAGCGAGACAGTTAGAGCATTTGTTTTCTATAACACCAAATAACCCTGCCGAAAAAATAGAAACTGTAAAACAACAGTTTATAGAAAGTGGAGCAGCAAAAGCGACTCAGGAAGAAATGGAAAAATATACCCAACGTGCTTTTAAATCGTTAGAATCCGTAGCAATTTCTGAAGAGAAAAAGCAATTATTACGCGATTTTGGGAATAATCTTATGAAAAGAACGGTGTAATCTTTTTTTTCGCTTTCGCGAAAGCGTACCATCTATATTTATAATATATTAAAATTACCTCTTCAAATGGAGGTGATTCTCCCGTGCGCATGACCTTATGCGACACGTAGTATTTTCCTTGAATGCTTCCCTACGTCATACAGATGTAAGGAATTAAACCCTGTATTTTATGGTATACGCCTGATTTTTAAGAGTACGGTTTTAAAATTTATATATCGAGTGATGACTTTTTTAAAAGGAATCGATGTATGAGTATAAAACAAATTATAATCATGAAAATCACTCGTCTTTTTTATTTGGCAAGTATCTTAATTCTTTGTGCTTGTAGCACTGATGATGCAGATACAACAACAGGGGTAGATGCAATCGCAAACAGACAATCAAGCTGTGAAAATGTTTTAGGATACACAGGATTATATTGGGATTTTGCCAATGCATTGCCTACAGGTTTAAGTGAAGTGCCTGTCATTCAGAATCCAAGAGATCAATTTATTCACAGTCAACTGCCTCTTTTAGGATTCACACTTCCTCAAAATTTTACAGCCTTTGAGATTACAGATCCTCAAACATTGGCAATAGGAGTCAATGTTTTTAGAAATGATAATGATGTATTGTTTCGTTGGATTCCTAATAGTTTTATCCTACAAAATATACCCTCTCAAGCGGTTATTGCCAACGAGATTAATACCATGTTTTCCTTTTATGGGTTTAATGGAACGCCAGAGGTTTTGTGTACCGCTTTCAGACAGCAGGTTTTAGAAACCATTCCTATGGAATTTAATGCAAGATTACTTCGATTCGGGGATCGAATAGCACAAGTATGGGTGATCACTACGTATGTAGCTCAAGGTACTGCTATTACTATTTCTATTACGACAGCTCCCGAAAATGAATACGACGCACAGGTCATCAATACTTTTTTACCGTTCAATTTTCAATTATATGTGAATGATAGTGGCGGTATAGTAGATAATGATATGGATGGGTTTGACATTTTAAGAGATCCCGATGATAATGATCCTAATGTGCCGTAATGCGCTAGTAGATAAACTAGTAAATATTTTAATTTCTAATTTTTATAGATGTTTTTAAGGCATCTATCATTATAAAAACCATCTTCATCATGAAAAAAAAGATAGTACCTATTCTATTTGTAGGCGTTGGCATACTTCTTATTGCTTCTAGTTTTTTAAAAGCAGGAAGTAGTAAAGGAGAATTAACCCTTGATATAGTCAAAACAGAAACCCTCATGCCTGCTGCGCATAATGTATACAGTAATGAAGAGGCCTTAGATGGTAAATATTACCTCTTCAAAGCCAAATTGACTAATCAAACTAATGCGACCTTAGAGGATGTAGTAATACGCTATCGTATTCCTGGATATATTGATTGGACTGAGGTAGGGGTTATTGGTGAGATGTTTAGTGGTCAAACAGCTTCGGTGCGTGCCTATCCTAAGTTTAACGAAGAAATTGCTAAGAAAATGACAGAATCTGTCGAGAAGGCAGAAATTGAGATCACTTGGGACGGTGCTGAAGAAGATGATATTATAGAAGAAGAATTTAGTTTTAGGATCGCTGATCGTAATGAATTTAAGTTCACAAATGTTCCTAGTGCTGAGATTTTAGGATGGGCAGATGTACATAATAATACGGAGTTGCTGGCTTGTTTTGTAACACCTAATGATCCTATCGTAAAATATTACACTCAAAACATTCAGGAAAAAATGTTGAAAGGAGAATCTGCTGGAGTGACAAAAGACCCTAAGGAAGCCGTACGTTTTTTAACGGGGATCTATGAAGCCACCCGACAGTCTCACATGGTGTATAGTGGCACTAAGATGATTCCTGAAAACTTAACAGATATTTCTAAATTTTCTCAGAGTAATCGTTTACCAAGAGAGGTAATTACGGGAAATACAGGATTGTGTTTAGAATTGAGTTTACTCTATGCGAGTGTGCTTTCAAGTGCGGGGATTGATCCTATTATCTTTTTGGTGCCAGGTCATGCGTATCCTGGTTTTAAAATGAATGGGCAATATTATGCCATAGAAGCAACAGGGATAGGAGGAGAAGGATTAGGAGGGATTCAAAGTGTAGAGAAAGCCTTTGAAACAGGAATGAAATCACTTAATGAGTTTTTTAGTAAACAACAACAGGGTGATTTAAGATATACGATGGTAGATGTGCATATAGCAAATCAACAAGGAGCAACACCTATGGTGTTAAAAGACGATGCGTTCTTACGCAAAAAAGTAGATGAGATGGTCGCAGCTTGGGGAGGTGGAGTTCCAAAGAGTTCCACACAAAAGGGGGCATACACACCTTCTAGAGAGATATCGTCAACTCCAAGAAGGTCTAATTCACTGTCTGTGACAATACCCTCTTCTTGGCAAACTGTTCGAAGACCGTTGGCAAATATTCCTATTCTTACTGCTTCGGCTATTGCTCCAGATCAAACCACCTCTATTTCTGTTTTTGATGTTCCTACCAACGATGTGAATGAGGCGATGAATCTCATTAGAAACTATTTATATAATTATGGGCAAGAGATCGTATACCAGTTTAATGGAAATCAAGTTTCAGGACAGACCTATAGCAGTATGGGAACCTTAAACTGGGTAGGGAAGACCTTGAGACGCAGTAATGGTATTCGGATCGTAACGGTAGGTTCTCCAGATTATCTATATGCTCAAAACTCAAATATGATTAACCAACTGTTTAACAGTATAAAGTAATACCTAATATGAAAACAAAATATATACTCATAGCATTTCTACTATTCTCTGGATGTTTACTTCAAGCACAAGGAATACTTCCGAGACAGGAAGTTAACCTAGACCAAGTAGAAGCACAATATGGACTTACAGGAGAAGATGTGTTGGTTGTCATGATTGATCGAGGAATCGATTACAGACATCCTGATTTTATAGATGAAAACGGGAATACACGATTGCTATATATCTATGATATGATTGATCAAAGTGGTGCTGCAGATAATGAGTTTGGGGTGGGTACTATTTTTACAGAAGAGCAGATCAATATATCCCT
>ERZ651776.185-NODE-185-length-91621-cov-10.830398_pt1 | contig 91621 bp, 79 predicted proteins | sample MGYA00514761_ERZ651776 | MGnify/ENA metagenome assembly ERZ651776 | reverse complement strand
GCACAAAATCCAAGGTTGCAAATACCGCCTTTTGAATCGCGGACTTCATCGGGGCAGAGGATTGGTTATTGGGCGCGAGCACGGCGGTATAAACATCACGCGCAAAGTTCCCAGCAATCGGTGCGGTCAACGTCACTTCACAGGTCCCATCGGCTTGGGGGCGTCGACTGGTCATCACAGCGCCTTTTAAGGTGCCCTCAACGCTCGATTTGACCAGGTCGCTTTCCAACATGAGTTTGTCGACGAGTGTAATGCCTTCAACGCGAACCCCTTGTAAGGACTCGAGCAAATTTCTCTGAGCATCGACCAAAGCAGCTCGACACGCCACCATTTTGGCAAGGCTCGGCGGCGTTCCAGGCTTGGCCAGCCCAGCGCCCTCAGCAACGGCTGAGCCATTGGTCCAATTAACCCCGCTGTTCGCCGCGATCCATTCAATGTAATCGTCAGCGCGACTCGCGTCTGCAGTGAAAACCCCAAAGGCAATAATTATGATTCTTAGATACATCATATCGATCTCTTTTTTCGGTTTAGTCTTCCATTGGACCTAAAATCGTCATTGCTGAGGCCGGCGGATCAAACGTATTACCCGTCACTTTGACGGTATAACTCGAGCTATTCTGAATATGAAAGGGTTGATTCTCGGTAAACTGATTGCCTTGAAGACGAGGCTGCGCCTGTTCAGACAAGACCATGGCCGAAGCGGAGGCGTTTGTGAACTGATTGTTTCGGATCAATGGCTTAGAACTGCCGGACATCATGATGGCATTAAACGCGCCGTCTACGACCGTGTCCTCAATCACTGGGCTACCGGCCAGAATTTGAAACGGTACATTGACGTGCTGAATGCTCATGCCTGCAACCCGGCTTGGTAACACCGACTTAAAGATTAAAAACGCTTGGGCCGAGATACCTTGCTGATGCGTAACCGTAATGGGCGCATTGGTCGTTCCCATTGCTTGAATTTCGCCCAGCACGTCAATGCGGGCATTCGGCGCGAGTTCGAGTTGAACACCTGGCTCAATCAACAATACGCCGTCGGTTGCAACGCGCAGAGGGCCAGATAGGGTGAACGGTCCAAAAGCCTTGCGCAGGCGCATCGCGCCATGGACGACCGATGGTAGGGCCGACTTGATATCCTCGGCCTGGCTAAAGCGCGGATCTGGCGCCGCGATCACTGTCATGATTTGCGGTGCAGTCTGATTGCCAGCATCATCCTCGAGCATGATCTGAATTTGCATCGGGGCGAAGTCAGGCAACTCACTGAGTGTGAGGGTTTGATCGATGGGCGCCGCACTCTGCCAGGCATCACGCCCCTGAACCCGTACCGAAACGGTTTGTAAATCACCGTCATAATCCGGCGACCAGGAAAGTTGTACGGCGCCTGGGCGGGAGGTCGTGGTTATGTCAGTTAACGCAGCCGGTGGCGTGTTATCAATCGTCATAAGACCGTACGGTGACACCCAAGAACTGAACTCGCCGGCATCATTCATTAATCGACCAACAACGGTTTCGGACGCGATATTAATCGATTGGTCAACGACCCACTGACCTGCATAAGCGCCCGGACCAACCTCTTGGAGATCAATCAAACCAACGCCTTGAATCGCGATGCTGGCCTTCAAACCGGCATCGCCTTCTAGGGCAAAGTTTACCGTTGCGCCGTAGTTCAGCTTTTGACCAGCCCCGGAATGCGCAACACTTTGAATAACGGGGCGGTCCTTAACCGCTAAACGCTCTGGTGCCGGCATATCTTTGGCTAAAGCGCGGCCCAAGTCATCAGCGGCCCGGAACAAATTAATGTCTCCATACAGGTGTTTCGCCGCCGCAAGCGCGTTAACGATGATGCCGACCGGAGAGACTGAGACGCCTCCTGCATAGGACCGCTGAACGTTGGATGCCTCCCAAACGACCTCATCTTTCTCGTTTAGCAACGTCAAACTAACGCCGACAGAAATTCGCGCCCCAACCCCGGCGAAGGTCTTTTCATAATGAGTGACGTCACCGGTGATCAGACCGTCGACTCCGAGAATCGTGCGCAGTTTCGAGAAATCAAGGTCAGCGTCTGTGGCAGGATCAAGGCCTGCTAAAGCCAGGCGTCGATCCACATCAACCGTATGCATGACGCGATAATTTCGGCTCGAAAAATGATTCGACAAGGTTTGTCGAACCGCCCCAATGGCCAAATCACTGTTTGTTTGATTGCCTAAGGGTAGAACCGCAATCGTTGTGGGCAAGGTTTTTTCATCGACCGGGACTTCTGGCTCACTCGAACTCGAGGTGCCAAGCGTCAGTGCAGGCCCCGCTAAAATGCCCTCATCGGTCTGCACCGCGCACCCACTCAAAAAGCAACTGATTGCGAGCGCAGTGAGCGCTAATCGACTTGTGCGGCCCAAAAAAACTCTGAGACGTTCGGGTGTCATAAGCAGCTACTCCTAATCGTTATTATTGGATGACTCCGGTTCAAGGGGTTGTGGTTTTTTACGGCCACCAAATAACCAAGACCGGTTTAGGGTTTGAGACAACGTATCCAAGCTCTTTAACGTTGCATCGGTTGTTTTCATCAGTTGCGGCAGTTGTTCTAACGCCGGCTCACCAGACTGCAATAGGACATCGGTTTGTTTTAAGGTTTGGGTCGCCTGATCGGTTAGCAGTGCAGCATTGGCAATGGCGGTCGTGATGTCTTCGCTCGAGCCTGCCACGATATTATCCACGCGGCTAATCGTGCGATCCAATTGCGCCAAACTTTGGCTGACCGAGGTAAATACCTCCGGCAAGTCTTGAGAAACCCGTTTTAACTCAGCGGTTACGTCTGCAAGGTTGTCCATCGTGCTGTATAAGGTTTCTTGGTTGTTGGCCAAGCCGCCCGCTATCGACTCGACCGATGTCACAATTGTGGTGATTTGCTGGGTTAACTGCTCCAGATCAAGTGTTTCAAGCAGGGAAGCCAAACCTTGAGGTGGTTCCGCCTCGATGTACGCGCCGTCAAGGAGCGGCTTGCCAGTTGATGCGCCAGGCTGCAGGAGCAGCCCGCTGCCGTTCAAAATAGAATTCACGCCAATCTCGCTGTCGATGACCAGTTTAAGATCTGATGTGTAAAACTGCGCGTAGGTGTCGGACAAAGCAATTGCAACTCGAACCGAACCATCATCGCTCAGCACCACGCTCTGGACAGACCCAACGTTCACGCCCTTAAGAGAAACGATGGCATTGGGCGCAATCCCGTAAGTTTGATCCAGTCGGGTATAAAAATTTATGGTGTCTTCATCTGCGAGATCCCGCACCATCGGGATGATGAATCCCAATAAAAAAATGAACAGTGACCCAATCACGAAGAAACCCACTATTCGGTCTTTGTTGCTCACAGCAAACGGGCGGTAGGCGGAAGCGGTCAAACTGGGCTCTCAACCAATTGGTTCGATTGTATTTTTAACACTTGATCCACCTCGCGTAAAACATGTTCGTTTGAAGACGTCAGCAGGACCGTCATATTATCCTGCCGCGCTTTGCTTTTTAGAAGTTGCATCGTGCTATCAATCATGTCGTCCGGCATGCCGCCCTCGAGTTCATCAATCAATAATAACTCGGGCGACATCACTAGCGCGCGGGCCAGATTAACCAGCCGGGTTTGAACGTCATTAAGTTCGTGGGGTTGCATCTGCAGCAGTGCGCTCGGCACGTTGAGCGCCTTAATGGTTGCATCAATCAACGACCTTGTTTGAGAAAAGGTTAAATCGGTGTGGAATTCGAGGGGCAACGCTATATTTTGAAACACATCATAAAGACTAATCAAACCTTCATTTTCATACACAAAACCGACCTTACGCGCTCGTTCGCTCGCCGGCATTGTTAAAATATTGCGGCCGTTCAGGATCGAACGCCCGTCAATGTCATTGAGCATCCCGCCAATACCTTTTAGCAAGGATGTCGCGCCATCCAAGACGTCGGTTTCAATGCCGATCAAACTGCCAGCAGAAAACTGAAAGTTGAGCCGATCGAAGAGTAAGACCTCTGGGTATTCGATATGGAGATTCTCAAGAGTCAACGCGTCTGTCATTGGGTGTAGGCCAAGATAGATAACAGTATATTGATTACAAAGAACACCATGAGCTGCGTTGTCGTCGAGTTCGATATGGCATCCGAGACTTCGGTAAAACTGTTTTCCACTTTTGCGCCAAAATGAATTGAGATGACTCCAATCATCATGCCGCCGAGCACCGCCTTTAAGCCGTTGATCGCAATTTCATTGAGACTGATTTGATTGAGAATAGCCGATAGCAGCGCAAAAAAATCTGCGTTCGGATTTGACAGCCAAATCACGGCGTAGCTCGAAAGAAAAACAACCAGATCAAAATAAATGAACATTAAAAGCAAGGAGAGCGGGAAGGCAAAAAAAACGGGTAGCAAAAATAAAAAAACAGGACTGATACCCAACCCGTTCAAGACCTGAAACTCTCGACGCAACCTAAGATAGCCAATCTCTGCGGTGATTGAGGTCGCGGAACGTGCAATCAAGATGACGCCGGAAATCAATGGCCCGAGCTCTCGGAATACGATTACCATAAACAGATAACCAAATTGGTCTTCCATGACCTGATTGGGAATGTAATCAAATAATCTGGAAATGAGGAGGGTGCCAACCAAAACCGCGACCGCACCATTAATGTAAAGCGCCCGAACACCGGTGTTGTAGATCTGCCGGTAAAACAACGCCATAAAAATACCGCGGCGCTTTTTTTCAAATAACAATTTGCTGGCAGCGAGCGCCACAGAAATCAAGCCGATCAAGTCCATAACAGTGCTGGTCAACTGGGCAATGGGGTTTAGCAGCATTTTGAGTGGACCGAGTGCGGTAAACCGATTGGGTATGTCGGAATCAACAGGCTCCGCAGCCTTCAGCTCATGAGATTTTTGCTTAGGGATGTCGTTAGACAGACTCATGCTGGCAAGCCCACGGGCCAACGCCCGCTAATTTGATTTGTTCCGGCAAGTTCATATTTCATCCAGTGCGAAACTCGTAAAACGGGTACGCCGAGCTATGCATCGGCCAACATCCTATCGTGCTCTCGGTGCAGTATTCTTAAAAGGGTGGGCAAACGTTCCTCCGTCATGACATGGGCCTCGAAGATGGCTTTAACCTCTTCATAGGGCCGTTTTCGCAATAAAAGCCTGAAGTTGTGGCGTAACGGTTTGAAGTCTTCTTGGTCTAATAACCGCTCAACGGCATCGGCAAAGTCATCATAATTGCCGGCCTCGAAGGCCCGTCGCGCACGAAGTAATCGAAAGCGCATGCTTAAGGGCGATAAGAGCGAGTTCATCAAAAATGCCGTGAAGAGCGCTAAAAACGTCACGATGAAATCACCCACTTTATCTTTGGCAATGCGAATCCACTCAGCGAGCGCTGTACTGGTTTGAGCCTCAAGGGTCGTTCTGATTTCGGTCACATAGGATTTTGCAACCGGGTTAAGCGGATCGATTTGTAGCGCCCGCATAAATTCGGATTCCGCCGCCTCCAGTGCATTCATTTTATAGAGCGCTTCCCCCTTAAGCGTGAAAAAATCCGCTTGTTGATCTGGAAAAGCTAAAAGGGCAAGGTCGGTCACCGCAATCGCCGTTTCGAAATCCTTCAGCTCGATCCGTTTTTGGGCAAAGATAATCGCGCGTTTTTCACTGCTGACAATCGTCTCGAACGCGCGTTGGATTCGCACCAACAACTCAGCCCCATCAGGCCGCGTCGCAGGTAATTGTTCAATTAGGTTTTTGGCTTCACTGAGCCGGCCACTTTCAAGCAATAATTGAACCTCGAGTTCTACCAAACGCGGATGGTTGTCAAAATTAATGCGTTCGGTTTGCAGGAGTTTGATGGCGTCTCGGGTCTGATTTTGATTTTGGAGACCGGCAGCCTCCGCCAAGATCTGCGCCAGAGGCTCAGGTAATCCGGATGAACCCATTTCGAATTCATTATTTTCGGCAGCAACAGACCAACACACAGTGAGGAGCATCACGAAAATCATGGCGTACAAATAACTTGTCATAACACGAGCACCTTATTCGATTTTAGTCGTCACGCGAAGGCTGTGTAGAGTCGGTAATGGAACAGTCTCAAATCGTTTCAAACAATTGCCCAGAAAGCAGGCTAAAATTATCAACTTAATGAACTTTATAGCATCTACAACCTGTTAAAAATAGTCTGACCAACCCCGTCGACCGTGCTCGTGCCGGATACGGCCTACTGGCAGCGCCTACCGCTTCGGATGGCGAAGGTTGCCGTCCCGACGGGTAAGGCCTTTCTGATCGAAGTACTCTAGCAATTCGATGCAGAGGTTTCGACCCATCCCAGAAGCATCACGATATTGTTGGACTGTAAACGGGCTGCCGCCGGCTACCGATTGCGTCAGTCCAATCAAGTCAGCAATGGTTGTTGGCTCGAAAAAACGGTTTTTAACCGGATGCACCAATAGGCCGGCCTTCGTGCAGGCCATTAGATGTTGATTCAGCTGTTTGGGGTCAACATTAAGCTTCGCCGCGAGGTCATGTAGCACCGGCGGTTGTTTCGGGTTTTCTGATAGAAGCGGAATAACTTGCTTTAAGAGTCTCTGGGTTTGCTCAGGTAGGGTGGCCTGCGCGCCAGGTCGATGAAATAGGGAACCAGATTGCAGGATCCCGCCTTCTATTTTGAGCTGGGCAATCACGGAGTCACGATAGAGACAGGTTTTAGGTAGCATCGCTAAAAGCTTTGGATAATCGAGCCCCTGAATACTGGGATTGGTTTGATGCCAGTCTTCAAGCGCTCTAACCAATTGGCCTTTGGCATCCGAAAAGTCTTCACACGAGACCAAAACGCCGTTCAGATCAATTAGCGTCGAATGATCCGCCATGAACGCTGCGATTCGTTCAGGCTTCCAATTCAGGATGCGCTCAATGGTGTTAACGGCGACGCCGTGGCTTGAACCCATAACGAGTCTGTAAAGGTAATCGGCGTCGCTCGTTGCCTCGCTAAGCGTTGTTAAAAGCGAAATGCGTTCAGGTTTTGCCCGGCCGCGACTTTGCGCGAGTGGATTGAGGACGAAACCACTGGCTATGGTTCGGGTGGCGCCTTGATCCCGAAAGATAAGCCGGTCGCCGTAGCACAAGGATAGCGGGGCGCTCGAAACCAACTGCACAATACCCGATGTTCCGGACTTAATTTCAGGACCGCTTAAGGTCGCCAGGTGTCCTAGGGTGTGCTGCGCCGCATGGTGCACATGAACCGAGGTCCAATGACGAATCGACTTCTTTTCAGCGGGTAAGACCTGCAGCATAATGTCGCAATGACGCTGCGCGCTCATTGTTGGGTTGGCCGTTAACCAGTCTCCTCGTGTCAGGTCACTTAAGGCAGCTTGTTGCCCGGTCAAATTCAAAGCCGCGCGATCACCTGCGCTCGCGGACGCGCTCACAACATTTTGCCGATGCAACCCTCGAACTTTGAAGGATTGCGACTGATTGGGTGCAGAAAGGGTGCCCGATAAACCAATCTCGCCAGCAAGTATGGCGCCGGTGACCACCGTGCCCGCGCCTTTTATGGAAAAGGTTCTATCAATCGCCATCCGAAAATGGCCCGAATCAGACCGTTGTTGCATCCTTTGTGCGTGATCCTTCAGGGCCGTAATCAACTCGCTTTCACCGGTTCGGTTGACGCTTGAACAGGGAATTACCTGACTTTTCTCAAACGCAGTGCCCTGCAACTGCTGCCCAATCGCAGCCTCGACCTCAAGACATCGCGCGGGTTCCACTCGATCAATTTTCGTTAAGGCAACCAGCAGGGCAGGTACCCGCAGAGCTTCTAAAATAGCCAAGTGCTCGAGCGTTTGGGGCATCATGCCATCGTCGGCGGCAACCACCAGCAGGGCTAGGTCCACCGCACCGACACCCGCTAACATATTGTTTATAAATTTAATGTGACCTGGCACATCGACGAAACCGATCGACAGGCCGCCTATTTTTGAATAGGCAAACCCTAAATCAATCGTCAACCCGCGATCTTTTTCTTCTTGAAGTTGATCGGTTTGGATGCCCGTTAGCATTTCAACGAGACTGGTTTTCCCATGATCAACATGGCCTGCCGTTGCAACGATCATCCAGCGTTGACCGCTTTGAGCCCAGCCAGTAGCCGTTCTGGGCTATACAGGGTGCGCAGGTCTAACAACAAACGAGACCCCGTTATGCGCCCTAAAATGGGCGTATCGATCTGACGAAGGCGCGTGGCCAGACTCATAATAGCCTCATTGGGGTGTGTCGTACCCCGCGCGCTGATTGCGATCGCCCAGGTCGGCAACAAATCAATCGGTAGGGCGCCACTGCCAATTTGGCTTTTAGCGTTGACCAAAGCAGCGTCAAAATCTTGCCCTAAATGCGCTGTAACCGCTGGCAACAGTGTATCACCGAACTGTTTTATCTCTGCTTCGGACCTCGCCAGATCGCGTAAAGTAGGTAGATGCTCTACCAAGGTTTCTGGCGTGAGATACAGCTTTAAAACGGCGATCAAAGCGGCCAGGGTCATCTTATCGACCCGAAGGGCTCGCTTCATGGGGTTTTGCTTGATCAAAGCGATGGCCTTAGCCGTGCCGACAATTAATCCAGCTTGAGGCCCCCCCAATAGTTTATCGCCGCTGAAGGTCACAATGTCAGCGCCGCTTTCAACCGCTTCTTGCACCGTTGGCTCTGGCGGCAAGCCGTATTGGCTGAGATTAACTAAGGTGCCACTGCCGAGATCGGTCATAAAGGGCAGATCAAATTCGTGGGCTAGGGCCGCTAAGTCTTTTTCGGCGACACTCTCGGTAAACCCTTGAATTTGATAGTTGCTGGTATGGACTTTCATCAGCATTGCAGTCTGATCGGTTATCGCCGCCTTAAAGTCTGACAGTCGCGTTCGGTTGGTCGCGCCCACTTCGACGAGTCGACATCCCGAGCGCGTCATAATTTCTGGCACTCGGAAGGAACCACCGATTTCAACCAGTTCACCTCGCGATACCGGAACATCTTGACCCAGGGCGAAGGTGTTGAGAACCAGCATGACCGCTGCTGCATTGTTGTTCACAACGGTTGCGGCTTCGGCGCCAGTGATTTCCTTCAAAAGATGTTCAAGGGGTTGATCTCGATCGCCGCGTTTGCCGGTTTCCAGATCGAACTCTAGATTACTAGGACTGCCTGCAACGCGTTGCACCGCATCGAGTGCGACCTGCGGCAAGCTTGCGCGGCCTAGGTTGGTATGAAGGATCGTTCCCGTGAGATTTAGCACCGTCTTTAAGCTCGGATTGGCGGCGCTAAGCACTGATCGAGTATTGGCAAGCAATTCGTCATCAGACGGCAATTTGAAGTCAGTGGTTGCGCTGTCGCGTCGAGCCGTTGAAAGCGTCTCAGCAATGACTCGAGCGACACGAGTGCGGCCAAACTCATCGACGAGCATGCGTCCCTCTACCGACCGTAACAGTTGATCGACTCCGGGTAAGTGTTTAGCAGATTGTGACAAGGGTCAATCCATAGGGCCGATCGGTTGCATTGTCTTTTGCAACGATCCCACCGTTCGAATCCAAGGTTCAATGCCGTTATCGTATTGCACCATCCAGGCTCGTTTTGCGTCACTGGCCAGCTGGATATCATTGAATGTATCCAAGACTAAAACATAAAGCGGGCGTTTCATTAATTGGGTTTTCAGCACAAGCGGGTCTTCAAGATTGACCGTTGACGCAAATGTCCGAATCGAGGAGAGGCTTTTCTGGGCGATGAGCTGAATCGCGAAGTCATCTGAGGGAAGGTCCATAAAGTAATCATAGGTGCCATCACCAGATGTCGCAGGTCGCGCCATCGAATCATAGTCTAATTCAGGTGGATCCATAGGAATTGAGTTCAGTTTGGCGGCAGACGCAACGGCTGTAACGAACGGCTCAGCTTGAGTGGACCGCTCGATTTGCTCGTTGGCGCGATTCGGTGTGCGATTTCTTTGGACTTGCAGGTCACTGGGCCGCACCGATGAAGTGGATGCGACGGCCGGCGAAGGCAGTGCGCCCTTAGGCCCTAAGGTTTGCAACCCGGCAGGTAATTGCTCGGAACGTTGAACATGGTCAGTATAGACTTCAGCCAGCGTCGTCCCAGCCGGAAAGGGCTCGGTTGCCGGGATCACAATTTCCGAGGCGATGGTTGCGACATCCGGACGCGCATTGGTTGTGACGACCTGTGCCGCAAGACCCTCAACCGCGATCCTCGGAGCGTCATTTTGGGTATCCGCCAAGATTGGCCGGACATTCTCAACCCTCGCTGGAACGGCTATCACGTCTAGCGGTGCCGATTCGACTGCCGAGTCAACGATGGTCACTGCAAATTCAAGGGCTTCGGCTTCATTTTCGATAGCAGGCGTCTTAATGGTGCTGATCTCGAAAGCTGGGGACACTGCACCAACGGCTACCAGAATCTCATCGGCCGCTACCGGCGCTTCAATCACGGATGGCATGCCGCGGTTGCCAGCAGGGGCTATCTGGGCCGACGTCGGCTCAGGCGTCTCGAATGGATCGCCAGCCAATGTGCCCGCTATCTGCGAATCGGCCAAGCTCGGCTGTTCTGTCTCAATGGAAGTCGGCGTTTCACTCATCGCTAAAGCGCGAGTCTCAGGAGTGGTGTAAGCCATAGCTGTTGCCAACGTCGGCGCGTCTGCAATCGATTCGGTTATCGGCATTTCATCTGCTGCAACAACGGCAGCTTTTGGCAATTCAACAAGAACGATTGGCGCGTCGATCACCGTTGCGACTGCGCGGTTCGCGGCAACCGCCACTATGGCTGACGCCAATGCAGACGTTGCCTCAGGAACCTCAGCTAATGGGCTCGGTATTTGATCATCGGCCAAGACGACCTGCGCTTGCTCAATGAAAACCGGTGCGGCAGTCTCGTCGCCAAGGATCGGTGCTGATTCAGTTTCCACGAAGGCAATTGCTTGGTCTGGCACTTCCAGTTCAATATCCACTGTCGGCGCCTCAACTGCTGCAGCGCGTAGAGGCTTTGGTAACTTTGCCAGCGTACTTTCCGTTTCGTCTATCAACGCGGGTTCGGTCACGACTTCAACAAGAGACGCTGTCAATTCGCGTGTTTCGGCCAAGGCTTCGGTCACGGGCGCTTCAATTTCAGCAATGACCAAAAGTTCGCGCGCTTCGACGACAGCAACCGGCTCTTCAATGCCGACTGATGTCGCGTGTTTGCTGGGGAGGGCGACCATGGCTGACGCTAATTCAGACGTTTCCTCTGGAACCTCAGGCAAAGTATTCGCGTTCTGATATTCGGACAAGCCCACTTGCATCACCTTAATATCACTAGGCGGCTCAATCCCATTAGCGTCACGCCCTGGAATAACAACCGCATCCGCTGCAGTCTCGGCGCTGGCGATTTCCGGCGCTGCTGTTGGGATTTCGATCGAAGGGGTTTCATCCCCTGCAACAATCACTGGTTCGGGTAACGTAACCACCACGCTGGGGGCTTCAATCACTGCTGACTTGTCCGACGTTGCGACCATCGCTGCTGGCAACGCTGTTGCTTCAGCCTGAATCTCAATTGCTGAGGCTGAAGGCGCCTGTTCAGTATTTTGATTAAGCGTTAAGTTGGGGGTTGCTGCAGTTTCATCACCAGTAAAGGAAGCCCGCTCGGAAGCGGCCACCTGAGCAACATCGGCTACTGCCATGATGGGATCGGTCTGAGTCACCACTGGCAAGTCTTCCAAAGCGCTTTGAATCGATTCAGCGGGGCTAACCGTCTGATTCGTGGCAATCGAGGTGCTTACACGCTGATCCTCCTCAGGCATTCGTTGAGCGGCTGCATTTTCTGCCACCGGTTGAAATTCAGGATCGGCGACTTCAATCTGTAGATCCAGATCCTCAACGAGATCTGTTTGCTCTGGCGCCAGAGTCACCGCCTGGGATAATTCGGCCTTGGGCTGCTCGATCTCAAGCGAGGCGGGATCAATTGTGACCGCTTCGAGTGTTAAAGCAGCCAATGGAGCTGCGTTTAGGGTCAGATCATTTGACTCGGGTAAGGCAGCGTCGCGCAAGGCGACGGATTCTGGCGAAGCCATCGACTTCGGTATGGTCGTGGTCGCCCCTATTGATTCTTCGATAGCCACTTTGGCCATTACATCGTCATCAGCGACCGAAGTTTGAATTTCCAATACTGCGGCGGATGGCGTTGACGGTTCAGCGTTGACCATTGCCATATTACCGCTCACTTCTGGAGCGCTATTTGCAATTTCACTATTAAGCGATTGTTTTATATCGGTATTTTCGAATTTCTTTGTGGCGGTAGGAATCGTTTCAAAATCGTCGCCAACGGCCTTCTCATCGGCTACTCTCGACAAGATCTCACCCAATACGGGGGACTCAGGTCCAGATAGGTTCGACACGATCGCCGCTAAACGGGTTTCATTATCCTTGGCATTCGCCTGTTGAGCGCCTTGTTGTGGTCGCGTATTGGCCGCGTTCATGCGCGGAGCCGACGCTGGGTCAAGGTCCAAAAACCGTTCTAGCGCATCAACCTCGGTTGGGACGCCGCCCACCTGCGCAATCACCTTTGATATCGCGTCGTGTTTGGTTTGGGCTTCTTTTAAACTGCTGGCACAAGACCAGTCCTTCGCCTCAAGGTGACCAATACAATACCACCTTGCGTCATTGTCTCGGTATGTCTGTTTAGACTGCACAACGCACGCTGGGTTTGAGAGGTCAGCATCCTTACCCGAACAGGGGTCTTGGCTCATCCAACTGCACCCAGTCAAGCCCAAGCAGGACAGCGTTGTACTTATAATCAATAACGCGCGTTTCATAAAACGATCCATTCGGTTGATGCCTGCATGATAGTTCATTAATCGAGTAATTCCGATAGGCTCTGTTGGCTCATCTGCGGGAATAAACCGAACAATCCACCCGTATGAAGAAACACAACATCCGTGCCATGGATATCGCCCTGTTGGATCATTTGAATCAGCCCTTGAAACGCTTTGCCGGTGTAAACGGGGTCCAAAATAATCCCTTCTAATTGCGCAAGCCAAGCAATCAATCGATACACCTCCGGGGAGGCTAGGCCATAGCCTTCGCCGATGAAATCATCGCGAAGCTGTCCCGGCTCTGGATTAAGACTCGACTGAAAACGCGTTTGCCAGCGGGCGGTATCGAGCGCCGCTTTGCGCTCAAAGAATCCCGCATTACGGGACACGCAGATGCCGATGACAGGCAGAGACAGTTTGTAAAGCGCCTGACCTAACAATAACCCAGCATAAGTGCCGCCAGATCCAACGGCGGTCACCATACAACTCGGTTGAATTTGCGCCGAGGTAAAATCTGCGGCCAGTTCCTTGGCGGCTTGAATGTAACCCCAAAGGCCCAGTTCATCGCTTGCGCCGATTGGGATCCGGTATGGTCGCTCACCCAAGCCGCTGAGCTCGACGACTTTGCGCTCATAAAGTCCATCGAGGTGCTCGAAGGCCTGATCGCTCACATAGTCAATTTTAGCGCCTAGTAACTGATTCAGAAGCAGGTTGCCATTGGCGGTTTTGGCTTCAGAGCCCCGTAAAATCAAATGGCATTGCAATCCGAGTTGTGCGGCAAATAAGGCGGTTGCCCGACAATGATTCGATTGCAAGCCGCCACTCGTAATCAGGGCCGTTGCGCCTTGGTTTAGCGCATCCGCTAGCACAAACTCGAGTTTTCTGATTTTGTTACCTGCGCCTGCAGCTTCGGTTAGATCATCTCTTTTGATCCAGATTCGAGGCCCGCCAAGGGCTTCGGACAGTCGATCAAGTGGTTGCAGCGGCGTCGGTAGCCTCGCCAGGTCGAGTTTAGGCGGCGGGTTCATGATGGCGATTTCTAACGACAAACTGACTGGACGTGGTCATAGTAATTTCACCATCTTCAACCATTTCCGTGGTCAACAACACACTGGACTTACCCCGGGTCAGCAACTTTTGCTGAAAAACCGCAAAGTCATTCGGCAACCGGCAGCGGCAGATCAGATGCTTTAAAACGGGTCGCAGAAAAACCGCCTCGGAACGGCCAACAACCGTATTCCCAACGATGTGCATTTTTCCAATTTGAAGTTGCACCATGCCCCAACCTGCTAACGCTGATAGTGCAGACAAACTGCCGCCAAAGGCGCTCATTTGATGGTTAATGTTTGGCGCGAGCGGTGCTTCAAGCGTTAATAAATCATCCTCAAACGAGGCGACCGTCACGCCCATCGCAACACTTAGCGGAATCAATTGGTGAATCGTCGCCTCCAATTCGGCGGCGGTACTGACTTGAATGAACGGCATTTCCACGTGGGGCACCTCTTATTGACAGTTATGACTATAATACAGCGCCATCTTGGGATGCAGTGCTTTATGCGTTATCTGTTTCTGTTATTGATCGTCTTGACGTCGAGTTGTAGTGACGACGGCGCGCCGCTTGAACTCACGGGTAAGACCATGGGGACCACGTATCGTATCTTGATTGCCGGCCCGGCTAAATCGAGCAGCCTTACTGAAACGCATGAACAAATAGAAAGAAAACTAATTCAAATCAATGCGTTAATGTCGACTTACGATTCTGAATCGGAAATATCTCGCTTCAATCGAACGAGACCAGGCACCCCATTTAGTCTGCACGCCGATACAGCAGAAGTCTTAGCCTTCAGTCTCGCCTTAGCAGATAAAACGGGCGGCGCCTTTGACCCGACAATTGGGCCCTTAGTGGAACTCTGGGGCTTTGGGCGCGCGACATCAACCGATCAAGCGCCACCAGATGACCGTATCCAAGTTGTTAAACAGCAAATTGGATATCAAAGCCTTCAACTGGATACAGACGCGCCCACTGTGAAGACGCCGATCGGGCGACAGCTCGACTTTTCTGCCACGGCGAAAGGTTTTGCAGTGGATGCATTGGCTGCGATCCTTGTGCAACAGGGGCATTCAAATTTTCTCGTTGAAATCGGCGGCGAACTATTCTCCAAAGGGGAGAAGCGTCCGGGGCAGCCCTGGCGGGTTGCTATAGAGATGCCTAGCAACGCCACTCGCGCGATTTATCGTGCTTTTCCATTGATCGATTCTGCGATCGCGACCTCGGGTGACTACCGAAATTATTTTGAATCCAATGGTCAGCGGTTTTCTCACACCATTGATCCACGAACCGGTTATCCGATTACGCACGCCACCACGTCCGTCACAGTGGTGGCCTCAACAACCTTAGAGGCCGATGGCTGGGCGACAGCGTTAAACGTGCTCGGTCCGGTCGCGGGTATGCAGTTAGCGGCCGACCAGAATCTGGCCGTGGTCATGCTCGTCTTTGAGAAGAATGAACTCAAAGCATTGGAAAGCGCCGCGTTTAAAGACTATCTTGCACAAAGCCTGTAAACTCATCCCAAGCATTAACAAGCGGTGATGGCCGTATTGTGAATCAAAGGCTCGCCTAGATCGGCTTGTTGCCAGGCAGCGCCGCAACCTTCAATCATGAGCGGCTTTGTTGAATTGAAGACGGATCAAGCAGACAAGAAGCGCTATAACCCGGCGCCCTTGAGATAGCCGACGGGCCTAAGAAACAGAGTAGGTGATTCGATGATAGAGTTTTTTATGACGTTTTTGGTTTTTCTGTTTGTGATCGTCATCATGGCGGTTGGCGTTATGCGCGGCAGACCACCGATTGCAGGATCCTGCGGCGGGTTGGGTGCGATGGGAGTCGACGGCGCCTGCGAAATTTGTGGGGGTAATCCGGACAAGTGCGAGGCCTCTGATGGCCCGGGCGCGAAACCGGTCATTACCAATGCTTTAGAAGCTTAGCTAAGCACTGAGTCCCCTTAGAAGTCCCTTATCGCCAAGTTGAGCCACACAGCACGTCGCAGAGGTCATCCTTCAGCCGACGTGCTCCGAACTTTGGATTTGAAAAAGCCCAAGCGACGCCGGCAAAGCATCGATTAAAGGCAGCGGCGGTTCTAGTGCTGCAGGCTGATCCCTTACAGCAATTCATTATTGTGTTCGGCTCTAATCTGAGCGCGGCGAGCTTCTGTCTGGCGATTCAAAAGATACCGATTGATTAGTTTTTGATATTCAAGTGGCAAGCTAACAAACTCGATACCCGAGCGATACTGACGGCTGCCTTTGTGCATCCTACTGTAACGAATGCGGGCAAAGCAGGTCAGCACCCAGGCGCCCTCATCAAACAAAACCCGCAGCGCGACATAACTTTGCTCGGGCAATAATTCCTCAATACAAAGACCTGCGCCACCAACACTAAGATCAATCAATTCCGATCGAAAATTGTCTGGGGTCTGAATTTCATTGAACAGCACGCGCCGCCCGATGAGCTCAACCTGCTGATCTAAATTTTTAAGATACGCGGCCATCTCGGCATTTTGTACGTCAACGCGCTCTAGTAACCCTTTGCCCTGACGTTGCAGCATTTTGAGTTGTCCGATCAGCTGAATCTCTTCAGAGTAATCAAACAACGTTTCTGGATCTTGGGTGGCTATCTGATCTGAACTGATCAGCTTATACTCACAGGGGAGAGCATCTTCCAAACGGAAAAAGTCTCTAATATCGACATCACTCATACTAATCCTAGTTAACGGCTTGCACGCAGAGAAAATATTAAGGGGTACAACAGCAATAAAATGAGCAGGGTCGAGCAGCTGACGCGGGCCCCACTGCGGCTTAATTACCCCACTAATTGGTAAAGAATACTATGGAATACCTTGGATACAAATTGATGACCCTTGGCCAATGACGCATTGGGTCCTGAGCGTCTCATTGAGAATGGCCGGTAAGCTCGGCAAAAATGCCGTGTATCAGCGCGCGAATGGGTTGCCAGTGGTAGGCCTTAGCATTGCCGTGGCAATCTTGGTGATGGTGCTATCGGTCGTCAATGGTTTTGAAGTCGCCCTTCGCGAACGGGTGCTGAGCCTATTCCCCCATGTTTTAATTTATGACCGCAATCAGGCGCAATTGAACCAAGCGCAACTTGCTTTGATTGAATCCCAAGAACAGGTGTTAGCAACCGCGCCAATCATGGAGATTGGCGGGATGCTCATAGCGAACGGAGCGCATCAAGGGATTGTGGTATCTGCCGTTGATCCCACGTTAGAGGCTCAGGTCAATGACTTACCGAGCTATGTGACCAGCGGAAGCTGGGCCAGCCTGGGGCAGGCCACTTTTAACATAGTGATCAGCCAACAGCTGGCGACGACTCTGGATCTAGCCGTCAACGACCGCGTTACCTTGATGCTGCCAATCGCGGATTTTTCACTAGCGGGTATTAGCACACGCTCCAAACGGTTTACCGTAGTGGGCATCTATGACACCGCGACCGATTTGGATCGCGTGACGGCTTATATCAACCTGACAGCAGGCGGCGCACTCGGTGGCAGCCGGTTCCCACAAGGCGTACGGCTAAAACTGAAGGATCTGTTTCAAGCCGCCAATGTTTTACAATCAATTTACTATGCGAATCCCGCCCAACCAATCTTTGGGTCAAGTTGGATGAGCCGGCAGGGGAGTCTTTATGCGGCCATCGGACTCCAAAAACAAATTATGTTTATTTTACTGGCGCTGTTGGTCGCGGTTGCGGCCTTTAATGTCACCTCGCAACTGGTCATCTACGTTGAGGAACACCGATCTGATATCGCAATTTTGAAAACCTTGGGCGCAAACGCACGTGAGATCCGACGCATTTTCCTGTTGCAGGGTATGACGCTAGGACTAATCGGCACAGCTGCTGGCCTTGTCCTGGGTTTTATCGCGTGTGATGCAATCAACTGGGGGCTCATGGCGCTACAAAAATTCTTCTCGTTAAATTTACTGGCGGAATACTTCGTGCATTATTTGCCGTTTGATCGATTGCTAGTAGATTTTCTCTGGGTTGCCTTTGTCAGCCTAATGTTGTGCTTCATCGCGAGTGTTTATCCAGCGCATCGCGCCGCAAAAATGATGATCTCGGAGGGACTTAGAGATGGCGCTTGAGAACAATTCAATCCCCAGCGTGGTTGCGACAACCCTCGTCAAATCCTATCCCCACGGTCAAGCGGGCGTGATTAAGGTCCTGAACGAACTTGATTTAACCCTTTATCAAGGCGAGCAAGTTGCGATCACGGGGGCATCCGGCAGCGGCAAGAGCACCTTGCTACAGATACTAGCGGGCCTGGAGCGCACAGACTCAGGCTCTGTGCAGCTGCTTCAGCAATCGATGCATCAAATGAAGGATCAAGATTTGGCGCGTTTTCGCAATCACCATCTGGGTTTTGTTTATCAGTTTCATCACTTAATTGATGATTTTACGGCCCTAGAGAACGTCGCCTTACCGGCTCGAATAAAAGGCCTGGCCACGACAACCGCAAATGATCAAGCGCTGGCGATCCTGGCCCAAATGGGGTTGTCGGACCGATTGACCCATTTTCCTTGGCAACTTTCTGGCGGCGAACGTCAGCGTTGCGCGATTGCCAGAGCGCTGATCAATCAGCCTGAAATTATTTTTGCTGACGAGCCTACCGGTAATCTGGATCAGGAATCGGCTCGGCAGGTGAGCGAACTCATGATGTCATTGTGCCGATCAAACGGCGCAACCTTGATTCTTGTCACCCATAACCCGCACCTAGCGGGTCAAGCAGACCGTCAACTCACGCTTACCGGCGGGGCCTTGCAGTGATGATGGATCATCCCAAAATGGTCTTGGGCATTGCGCTACGCTTTTACATCAATGGCGTGCTGCAGGGCGCCGGTCGGCGCTATGTTCAATATGTCAATCGAGCTTCCGTGATCGGGCTGACCCTTGGGACGGCGGCGCTCATCATGGTAGTCGCTGTTATGAATGGCTTCGATCGTGAGCTTCAATCACGTCTACTCAGCGTGACGCCGCATTTGCTCGTTTCAGGGGAAATACCCCGCGAACAGCTCCTAAGCCAGGACAACGTACGACAAGTGCAGCCTTACCTGTCAGCAGAGGTTTTGTTGCTCGCCGATCAAGGTGGCTTGCTTTTTCGCCTTCAAGGCTTAGCACCAGATGATCACCAAGTGACAATCATGCAAGCGGCCCTACAAAAGGGCCGGTGGTGGACGAAACAAGACGCGGCCCCCATCATTTTAGGCGCCCCCTTAGTTGAACGATTTGGTTATCGACTCGGCCAATCCATTCCGGTCGCTTTAATCAAAATAGATCCAGAGACCCACCGGATCCAACCGCGGGTCTCGAGCTTTGTTCTAATTGGGACCTATGCACTGGGTGCAGAAACCGATCAGGCCATCGCGATCACCTCGCTTTCGGCCTTGGCAACGGTACTTAATTTATCGCCAACCCAACGCGTGCACTTAAAAGACCCAATGGCAGTACAAAGGGTTCGTGAGGACCTAATCTCAAGTGGGATCACGCCTTTGAGTTCTTGGGAGCATGAGTTTGGCGCCTTTTTTCAAGCGGTTCAGCTCGAAAAATTAATGATGGGGCTATTATTATCCGTTCTGATCGGTCTTGCCCTCATTAGCCTGTCTGCCGGGATGCGTATCGTGATGCTTGAAAAACAACAAACAATCATCATTCTGATGACCTTAGGATTAACCGCGAAAGATTGCCGATACGTCTTTCTGATTCAGAGCGCTTTGCTGTCGGTTACAGGGATTGCGATCGGCTTGCTCCTTGGCGTCCTGATCGCCAGTCAATTGCCGGCCCTTATGGCCTTTATTGAAGACCTAACGGGTTTTTCGATCGTCACAGGGAGCTACTTTTCTGACCTGCCGGTCGATATTCGGCTGTGGGATACTGCGTTGATCATTATCTCAGCACTGCTTGCGTGTGCCTGCGTGATGTGGCGATTGGTACAATCCAATTTTCGGCTCGCGCAAGATCCTGCCCGCACAAACAGCCCGCCCGCGGGCCTTTAATCAGCTTTGGCGCGCATCCCCCAATAGAGCTGAACCCCAAGGAATCCAAGCACGCCCAGGGTCAAACCGCAGGTTAAACAACCGACAATCAATGGCATCCAAATCTCGGCCAGTCGGCTCACGAGCCAGTTCCAGGACAAATCATAGGTCGATAAATCAACCGATTGGCCCGTAATCCATGCCCCCACTTCGAAGGCAAAATACATCATGGGCGCCATGGTGATGGGATTACTAATCCAGACCAGCGCAATGGCTATGGGAATATTACAGCGACGCCAAATACATAAGAGCAAACAAGGCGCCATCTGAAATGGGATGGGCAAGAAACAACACAGGAAGCCCCACAGAAACGCCTCAGAAACGCTGTGACGATTCATGTGCCAAAGATCCGCATCATGAATAAACGCACCGAAAAGCCGAAATATCTTCTGATTTTGGAGCGTCTTTCGATCCGGTAGAAAACGTTTAAACGTCATATGACTCGATAGTATCCTTCAGACAAATCATGCGCCACCTCGATGACCTCAGCCCCTGGGCGGCAGGGTGCTCATAACCGCACTTCCTAAGCTTTGACGCACAAGGGGCGCCGCTTACGTCGCAGAATATATAGCATGTTGTTCTTAGATACTACGGCATGGCCCTGGCTGCGCTCACACTCTTATTGATTCAACGGGGTAGTCTTTTATTACCGGCCTTGCCCAATATCGATCTGCTTTGGCTCGCCTTGCCCGCTGCAATAGCGGCCTTGTCGTACCCTATCATTCGAATTCTAGGCTGGATCGTGATTGCTTTGCTTGTGCAGTTTGAGCAACTCGCTGTCGCCACTTATCCAAAGCAGTTAAACGTCCATCCAGATCAAGCATTGCGAGTCACCGCAGAGGTCACCAGTTTGATTAGCCGAGGACGTTATACCAACCGTTTTACGGCCGATATCTTAAAGGCGCCGCCCACAAGCCGCCTCGAGGGACATCGAATTCAGTTATTTTATGATCCTGCCGCGTTAACAACTGACCTCGTACCGGGTAGTCGAATCAACGCCATTATCCAAGTGACAGCCCTGCGAGGTCTCGTCAATACCCACTCAGGCCATAGTCATCAAAGAATGGTTTTTCGAGGTGTCTCGGGTCGCGGCACCTTGATTCATCATCAACCCCTTGGCGGCCCACCAAGCCCGCTCAAATCCCTGACGCGCCGTCATTCTATCCAACACTGGCTCGATGAATCGTTATCAGCGAGTAGTAGTCAAGTTATTCAAGCCATTACCATTGGCGCGGCGACGACGATGGATCGGCAACAACGCGAACGCTTGCAAGCGACCGGCACCCAACACTTAATGGTCATATCCGGCCTGCACTTAAGCCTTGTGGGCTGGGGCATGTTTAGAATACTGCGTTGGGTCGGGTTGCCAGTAGCCTATTGTTATCTACTCGCCGCGGTTGCCATCACCGGATACTTTTGGATTTCGGCGCAAGCGGTCTCTGTACTACGGGCGAGTCTTATGTGTCTGCTGGTTGTCGGGGCTGGCCTCGCGCGGAGCCGGATTGCCTACAGCGACATCTATTGGCTTGCCATGATCGCGACGCTTTTGCATTCACCCTGGGTGACTGGACTTCCAGGATTTTGGTATTCCTTCACCTGTGTCGGTGTTTTATTACTGATCTCAAACACCCAAAGGATTAAGGCCCAATCCGGATGGTTGCGATTTTTGGTGTCCTTTAAAACGCAAGTTCTACTTGCGTTGGCCGTGATGCCCCTAGGGTCGATTTTGACAGGATTTACGCCCTTAATTGGCCCCATTGCGAATCAAATTGCCATTCCATTGATGTCGATCATCGTGTTGCCCCCAGCACTTGCCGGTATCTTGCTCTTTTTAATCAGCGAAGCCTTTCCGGGAGATGGGGCCATCTTACTAGCCCAAGGCTTGCTCAGGGTCAGCGATCTGGGTTTGCAATTGTTCTGGATCGTCCTCGACTTCTTTGCTGGCCTCGGGATTTCGCTAACCCTTGTACGCTTACCCACTTTGTACCTTATGTCTGCATTTGCAGCATTTTTGGCCTTTATTACGGGTCTTCGATTGCTATCGCTCGCAGCGTTCATGGCGATCTGGCTTGCTTTGATTGCGCCCAAAACAACTCGACCCGAATTTGCCACACTCATGCTTCACGTTATCGATGTCGGGCAAGGCAACAGCCTTTTGCTACAAACGGCGCACCACAACCTACTCTACGACGCCGGGCCCTTGTCTCGCAGCGGCTTCGATGCCGGTGCTGCAATCGTCGTTCCGGCATTGCGGGCTCAAGGCATTGACCAATTACATCGGCTCATTATTTCCCACGGGGACGCAGATCATGCGGGCGGGCAGGCGAGTCTGCACCGCGCCCTGAAAATTAACGACGTGATCGACCCCAACCATCCTGATTGTAGAAACCAGCGAGCCTACAAAATTGATGGCGTAAACTTTCAACTGCTGAGTTGGCAAGGCGGCACCAATCGAAACAATCGCTCCTGTTTGCTTCAAGTGACAGGCCCCGGTTTTAACCTGGTTTTGTCTGGTGATATTGAAGTTGAGGCAGAGCTCGCCCTATTGAATAACCTGCAAGGTAAGGTCGATTGGCTAATGGTTCCGCATCATGGCTCGAGAACCTCCTCATCCCCGGCGTTGCTCAATCACCTCATGCCCCAGTGGGCGGTCATCGCGGCCGGGTTCAACAACGCCTTCCGCCACCCCCACCCAGAAATTGTAACGCGGTATCAGAACCGGGGTGCCCATGTGATATCGACAGCCGAGCAGGGCGCCCTAATCTTTAAAGCCGATCGAAAAGGGCTGCATTGGGTATCATCGGCAAGGCCCGCACGCCAACGATTTTGGTCTGATTAGCGGCGAAGCCTTGCAATTGATTCGCAAAGTGTAGATCCTTGCGCCCGTTTCAACCCTCAAAAGAGATCTCACTTGGACAAACCAACCCTTATCGACCAACTCGATTTAGAACAGATTGAAACCAACCTATTCCGAGGCATCAGCGAAGATCTTGGAACCCCTCGGGTCTTTGGGGGTCAGGTTATTGGTCAGGCGCTCATTGCCGCCCTTAGAACGGTTGAAGATCGGCATTGCCACTCGCTTCACGGCTATTTTCTGCGTCCCGGAGATCCAACGCGCCCGATTATTTATGAGGTCGACCGTATTCGGGATGGCCGGAGTTTCACCACAAGGCGGGTCGTCGCAATCCAAGCGGGGCAGGCCATCTTCAATATGTCTTGTAGTTTTCAAGTGTTAGAAGCCGGCCTTAGCCATCAAAGTCAGATGCCAGATGTGCCGCTGCCAGACGATATCCCCGATGACATGGATGCCATGGCCGCTCGACTCGAGCAGTTGCCACCCGCCATGCGCGAGATGATGATGCGGCAGCGCCCGATTGAACTCAAACGGGTTGAAGTGGTTGATTTTCTAAACCCAGTAAAACAGGCGCCCAAACAACACACGTGGTTCCGCGCGCGGCAACCATTAGGCGATGACATCGCAATGCATCAATGTTTGCTGGCCTACGCATCCGATATGGGGATTTTGAGTACCTGCACGCTGCCTCATGGCAAATCGTTCTTGAAAGGTTTAATGACAGCAAGTTTAGACCATGCCATGTGGTTCCACAGACCCTTCCGGTTCGACGAGTGGATCTTATTCGAACAAGACTCACCAGCCGCCGGGGGCGCACGCGGCTTCAATCGCGGCAGTATGTTCACGGAAGCCGGTCTTTTGATTGCATCTGTTGCCCAAGAAGGTTTGATCCGAGAAATCGACTAGTCCCGAAACTGGAGCGTATGGTTATCGAGGCGTCACGCGCTTAAGCGCTTTCACCAGTTGCTGCTTGTCAGCCTGACTGAGGAATCCGCCTAATTCTGACTCTTGGTTGTGACTGCGAATGGCTATTCGAGACACGCCCCAGGGATGAGGCGGTGGTGATACAAGATATTTGGCCCAAAGCCGCTGATAGGTAATCGCTTTGTTTGGCTGACGAACGCCTTGCTCGATGCTCACAAGATCGTCTGAAACCGTAATCACTTCTTGACGATTGCATTGCCGATTACAGTAAAACATACACCCCGCCAGTGCGCCCATCTCGATAATGGAAAATGGCAGAATCATCCAGGCGCCGGCAAATAAAAAACCGATGCTGACGGTCCCTGACACGATCATCAGGGTGTACAGGAGGTACAAATTGAATCGCCAAGTACCGGATGCATTCGGGCGCAGCACGATTTGCCCGGTTTGTGTTGCGTCGTCAATATCGAGTTCCACCATGGTCCTGTGATCCTTTAAGTCGGCGTGCTGACCGACCCGCTTTGCATTAGCGCCGCAAGATGATGGCGTAGGTGTGCATTTTCTTGGTCTGTCCCGACGGTAATACGAAGCTTGTCCTGCAACCGATCATGCGAAAAATACCGCACTAAAATATGCCTTGCTTTTAAACCCTCATAAAGTGCTTTAGCGCTCAGCGGGCATTCAGGGGGCACCGTTGCCAGCAAAAAATTGCTTTCAGATGCGAATACTTGAAGCCCCAGCGCCTGGAGATCACGACACAGGTCTGTACGGCTTAAACGAACGCGCTCCCAGACTGACTTTGCATAGGCTTGATCCGCTAAAGCAACTTCTGCCAGTTGCTGACTAATGGCATCTAGGTTGTAGCTATCACGCGTTTTATGCAGCATCGGTTCAATAAGATGCTCAGGGCCAATGCCGTAACCCACCCTTAAACCAGCCAAGCCATAGCCCTTGCTGAGTGTTCGGAGCAAGACAATATTGTCTGAGTTGACCGCTAATTGGGTCAGGTCATGCGCCTCATCGGAGACAAAATCCACGTAGGCCTCATCAATTACGAGAATGCCATCAATCTCTGAGGCCAACATCCGCAAGGTCTCTTGATCGATCAAGCGGCCACTGGGGGCATGAGGATTGACGATAAACGTGAGCTGACATTGATGCGCGGTAATCACACTCGAAAAATCGTGCGGTAGAGACCAGTCGGCTTCAAGCGGAATCGAGGTGACCAAAGCGTCTTGAATTGCCGTGAGGATTGGATACAGCGAGTAGGTTGGGTCGGTCATGCCGACGCAAGCCCCTGGATCGACAAAGGTTGTCAGCAATAACCGCAACAGCTCATCGCCCCCGCGGGTTGCAATCACATTTTCGCGCGCAACCTGATGAACTGATGCCGCGGTCGCTCGAAAACGGTCTGCTGTCGGTTGTGGGTAACGCCTAAGTCCCTCGATCGCAAAGTTTGCAATTGCGTCCTGCACCTTCGGCGAGGTCGGGTAGGGGCTCTCGTTGGTGTTCAGCTTTATAACCGGCGCGTCAAAGGGTTGTTCGCCTGGGACGTAGCCTGCCAGCTTTGCAATATTGTGACGTTCAAAGCGTTTACTGCTCATCTAAAAACCTCTCATAGCTGACGTCCAATACCTCAGCAAAAATTTTCCCTGCGGGCCGATCAATAACAACGTCATCACCGACTCTTTTTCCCAATAAGGCGCGTGCTACTGGACTATTTAAGCTGATCCAACCCTGAGCTAAGTCGAATTCATCTTCTCCAACAATTCGAAGCGTCATCAGATCATCGTTGTCAGGCTGAAGTCGAACCCAGGCGCCAAAAAAAATCTTCTCAGTATCTTGGGGTGTTCGATCCACAACTTCCAAAACATCAAGCCGTTTTTCAAGAAACCGGACTCTACGATCGATTTCTCGAAGCAGCCGTTTGCCGTAGATGTAATCGGCATTTTCAGACCGATCGCCCAATGCCGCCGCAGCGGAGACCTGCTGGGTGATCTTCGGACGTTTGTCCCGCCACAGATACTGCAACTCGGCCCGGAGATTACTCGCGCCTTGTGGCGTGATGTAGACCTTTTCGCTCACCTTGATGCCCTCGTAGACTGTTGAACCCGAACCATGATTATCCAAGCTGAGTTCAGCGGCGAGTCACTGCGGCTTGCCGCTGGCGGCAAGCGCCAAAGTCGGATTGCTTGGAAACATTCCGCGTAAACCATGCTGACGGTTACCGTTTCTGATCGCATCGCGACAAGATCGCCAAATCATTTTTTTTGCTTAAACCAGAAATTTAATTCCTGAACAATGCCGTGTCTTAGCCTTGAAACGCGAACAGGGTCTTTAAGCTTCTGGTCAGCAAACACCAGTTGCCCTTGAATTCCGCAAGGGGAGTATTATACATAAGCCCAAGCGCGAAAAACGCGACGTATAAGCAGATTATCGAATCACTGAGGATTCACAATGAGAATGGATAAATTGACCACTGCGGTGCAGCAAGCTTTGTCTGACGGCCAATCTTTGGCCGTTCAAAAAGATCACAATATCTTGGCGCCTGTGCATCTATTTTCCGCGTTGCTTCAAGATCGAACAGGCACCGTTTGGACGCTTCTGGGTCAAATGGGTGTAAACCTTGAGCAGCTATTGAAGGGGGTGAGCGACTTACTGGCTGCGCTGCCCGTTGTTAGACCGAATCGCGGTGAGGTTCAACCGGGTCCAGAACTGATTCGCTGGCTGAACCTTGCCGAGAAGAAAGCCCACGAGTTGGGAGACGACTTTATCTCAACCGAAGTACTGTTACTGTCACTTTTTGAAGGCACCGACGCCTTAGCCAAACAGCTTCAGAGCAGTGGCGTTAATCCAGATGCCATGGCGCGCGCAATCAAACAAGCTCGTAATGGCGCACAAGTTGACAATGAAGGCTCGGAGACCGAGCGCCAGGCGCTCCAGAAGTACACGGTTGATCTCACGGAACTTGCTCGTTCAGGAAAACTGGACCCCGTCATCGGGCGCGATAGTGAAATCAGACGAACCATTCAAGTGTTGCAGCGCCGGACTAAAAACAACCCGGTACTTATTGGCGCGCCAGGCGTCGGCAAGACCGCAATTGTTGAGGGCTTGGCGCTCCGAATTATCAATCAAGAGGTGCCCGAAGGTCTCCGCCGCAAAATCATTTTGTCGTTAGATTTAGCAGCGCTGGTCGCGGGCGCAAAATTTCGTGGCGAATTTGAGGAACGGCTAAAAGCCGTTCTAAAAGCCCTTGAAAGTCGGCGAGACGAGGTTATTTTATTTATTGACGAGCTACATACGGTTGTCGGTGCGGGCCGTGCGGAGGGCTCAATGGATGCTGGCAATATGCTAAAGCCTGCACTCGCGCGTGGCGATCTCCATTGTCTGGGTGCGACAACACTTGATGAATATCGACAATATATTGAATCGGACAAGGCCCTAGAGCGGCGCTTTCAGCGCGTTCAAGTCAATGAGCCCAGCACCCAAGATGCGATTGCGATTCTTAGAGGCCTTAAAGAACGTTATGAACTGCACCATGGTGTGACCATCACCGATCCCGCAATTATTTCGGCGGTCCAACTTTCCCAACGCTACATTACAGATCGCCAGCTGCCCGACAAAGCCATCGATCTTATTGATGAATCCGCAAGTTCCATTCGGATGGAAATTGATTCAAAACCGGAAGAGATGGACCAACTGGAAAGAAAGCTTATTCAACTTAAAATTGAACGTGAGGCGCTCAGCCGAGAAGAGGATAGTCAGTCGAAAAAGCGACTGGAAGAGCTTGAGGGTGATATTTTGGCGCTAGAGCGCGCGTTTGCTGACTTAGATGAAGTTTGGCGTCGAGAAAAACACTTGCATCAGGGTGCTCAGAACCTGAAAGAGTCGTTGGATCAAGCTCGGCAAGAACTCGAGGTCGCCAGGCGAGCCGGCGATCTAACGCGGATGTCCGAATTACAATATGGCCAAATCCCTGCCCTTGAAAAACAAATTGAGGACCAAACCAGCGGCCATAAAGTTGCGGCGAAACTCTTCAGAAACCAAGTGACTGAGGACGAAATTGCCGAAGTCGTGTCGAAGTGGACGGGCATTCCCATTCATAAAATGCTGGCCAGTGACCGTGAAAAACTCTTAGATCTCGAAACGGAATTGGCGCGCCGCGTCGTGGGTCAGGCAGACGCAGTTTCAGCCATCGCCAATGCCGTGCGCCGCGCTCGTGCTGGCTTGTCTGATCCCAACCGCCCCAATGGTTCTTTCTTGTTTTTGGGCCCAACAGGCGTCGGCAAAACAGAGCTTTCGAAAGCCTTAGCCGAAAATCTGTTCGATTCGGAACAAGCCCTGATTCGGCTGGATATGTCGGAATACATGGAAAAGCATGCCGTATCCCGCTTGATTGGTGCCCCACCGGGTTATGTGGGCTACGAGACAGGCGGCTACTTGACAGAACAAGTTCGGCGCAAGCCCTATGCGGTCATATTGCTAGATGAGATTGAGAAGGCGCATCCCGATGTTTTTAATATCTTGCTGCAAGTACTCGACGATGGTCGACTGACCGACAGCCATGGTAGGACTGTGGATTTCAAAAACACGGTTCTCATTATGACCTCGAATCTCGCCTCTGACGTAATCCAGTCTGCAGCGGGTGCGTCTCGCGCGGATGAGATCAAAGACGCGGTGATGGCTGTCGTTAAACAGCACTTTCGACCAGAGTTCCTCAATCGAATCGACGACAGTGTGGTTTTTCAGCCTCTGACAGAAGTCAATATTAAAGCCATAGCACGCATTCAAGTCGATCGTCTGTTGGCGCGGATCGCGGAGCAGGGTATCGAAATGACGCTGGAAGATGAAGTCTTCAACAACCTAGCGGAAGCAGGTTTCGATCCAGCCTATGGCGCAAGACCGCTGAAACGGCTGATTCAGCGCATGATCGAAAATCCACTGGCTGAAGCGATTTTGTCTGGTGCCGTTGACCAAACACGCCCCGTGGTGGTTGCCATGTCGGATCAGGGCCTCGCTTTTAAATGCAAATAATACTGTACAAGCATACAGCTATAGAGTACTGTACGCTTGTACAGCAATTTAGGCGGTCAACGATCACGCGAGTAAAGCGTCGGGATAGCTAGATAACGGCCTCCGAGGTTGGTGAAACGGCGAAACCTCAATAGATTTTTTTTGGATGACGCTGATGAAGGTGATGATGATAAGGAGGGCTCAACGATGTTAGAGACTAAAATGTTAGAGGCTAAAATGTTTGAGGCAAAAATATTAGAGGCTAAAATTGAAAACCAATCCTTTGCGTTCGTCCCAGGTCGAATTCGGCCTAGGTCGGTAAACAAATCAAAGGTCGGCAAGCGAAAGCTCGGCCCAAGAGAGCTCGGCCAAAGAGAGCTCGGCCAAAGAGAGCTCGGCCAAAGAGAGAGCGGTCAATTAAACAGCAGCTCGCTGTCGATGACGGCCTTGCCATCACGATCCGATAAAGTGTGCGTTGCGACAAATGACAAGGATCATTCTCGATTAGCGATGCAAGCCGCGAAACGCATGAAATCCAGCAAAGACAAGCTTCGGACGGGTCGTTTAGTCTGCCTTCACCTCAGGTCTTTATTAACTGCAGCACAATTTCCGGAGGCGCTGCCGCAACGACCAGTCGGAACCCAATCAATTGAAAACCGGCAGTACCCACTCCCCATGTAACGAGGTGTCCTGTTGGACGCGAATGCGCCTTTTTTAGAAGGCATTCCGCAATTGGCGGCGATTGCGGTTAATCGACCTGCTTTCCGATAGCTGCAATAATGTCGACCGAACGCTCTAAGCCCGCCTTGCTATGTCAGATCATATTCAAACCATTGTTATCGGGGCCGGTGCTGTCGGCTTAGCGATCGGCCGTGAACTTGCTCGAGCCGGTCAAGAATGTCTAATCCTAGAAAGCACACCCAAAATCGGACAGGGTGTTAGCAGCCGCAATAGTGAAGTCATTCATGCTGGTATCTATTATCCAAAGGGCTCCAATAAGGCCAACCTCTGCTTGGAAGGCAAAGCCCTGTTGTACGACTTCTGCATGCAATATTCAGTGCCCTTTAAACGCTGCGGTAAATTAATTGTTGCGACCAATACGTCAGAACTTGATCAACTTACGGGTATTGCTGACTCAGCCTATCGCAACGGCGTCACCGACCTTATCCAGCTCACACAGTCTGAAGTTACCGTGCTAGAGCCCAATGTGCAGGCCCTCGGGGCGTTGTTATCGCCTTCTACCGGAATCTTAAGTGCGCAGGATTACATGAATGCGCTGCTCGGAGATTTCGAGGCCAATGGCGGACTATTGAGTACTCAGTCTGCAGTCTCTCAGATATCGCGACATGCCCGTGGCTTTAGACTCAAGGTCAGCGTGCAAGCGGACCAATCTGAATTTGAAATCACCGCTGCTTGTGTAATCAACGCGGCAGGTCTTGGCGCACAAGCTGTTGCAGGTGGAATTGACGGGTTTCCATCGAGCGCTGTGCCGAAGCTGTATTATTGTAAGGGCAATTATTTTGCAATGACGGGTAAAAATCCCTTCAACCATCTAATTTATCCGGCACCGCCCTCGAATGGCGCAGGACTTGGCATTCATGCAACGATCGATTTGGGCGGCCAGGTCAAATTTGGACCCGATGTTGAATATGTGGCTGACGCTAATTTTGAGGTTAACGCGGGCGCGTTGCCGGCGTATTACCGCGCGATTCGGCGATATTTTCCAGGACTTAAGTCCGGCAGTTTGAACCCCAGCTATGCCGGCATACGACCCAAGATTCAGGCGCCGGGCGAGCCGGCTGCAGACTTTCTGATTCGTGAAGAGTCTGAACTCGGGTTTCCTCATTTGGTCAATCTGTTTGGAATAGAGTCTCCAGGACTGACGGCTTCACTTGCGATCGCGAGACTGGTTGCGCAAAAAACGCAAAGCATCTAGCGGTTTTGGCGCGCTCCAGCTTGGGATAGACTGAACCTGCAAGTCGTGAAGTGGCTTGGGGAAATCTAAGCGAATAGGACGCTTTTATGCATGATCATCATGGCCATCACAGCCATCACGCACCGTCGTTTTCCGGGAAGATCAATTTAAGCTTTGGACTCGCTGTCTTTGCCAACCTTTCCTTTACGATTGTTGAAGCGGCCTTGGCGCTAGAAGCAGACTCTATGGGTCTTCTGGCCGACGCCGGACATAATTTAAGCGATGTCTTGGGTCTTGTTTTGGCCTGGATCGCCAGCTACCTTGCGACCAAGAAAGCGGGCGCTCGTTTCAGTTACGGTTATCGTCGAACCACAATTTTAGCAGCCCTCGCAAACGCCATCACCTTACTGTTTGCATCGATTTACATCGCGTTCGGCGCGCTTGAAAAACTATCGTCCACAACCACTGTGCAGACGGAAATTGTCATTTATGTCGCCGCAATCGGCATTGTCATCAACGGCGGGGCGGCCTTGCTTTTCATGAAGCAGAGTCATCATGACCTCAATATTAAAGGTGCCTTTCTGCATCTAGCATTCGACGCCTTGGTCTCAGCAGGGGTTGTCGTTGCGGGCATTGTCATGCTTTACACCGATGCCTACTGGATAGATCCTGTCGTGGCCTTGGCCATCGTTTCGGTCATTTTATACCTAACCTGGCGCATGCTGGGCGATGCACTCAGCCTCATCCTCGACGCAGTGCCGCCCAATATCGACCCGGAAGCGGTTGCTCAATTTTTAAGGAATATTAGCGGGGTTACCGCGGTCCACGACTTACACATCTGGGCCATGAGTACGCAGGAAACCTGTTTGACCGCGCATTTGGTGATGCCAGAGCATCCCCTGTGGGCACAACCCAACGGCTATCAAACCGTTAGCCGCGCGCTTGCACAACAGTTTTCGATTCATCATGTCACGCTGCAAGTTGAGCAGGGTGATAATTGCCAAACTCAGGATTGTCACTTCGAGGAAGCCAATGGAATTTGATCAGTGGTTTAACGCCCAATTGAACGCTCGACCGATTGACCCAATTCGGCTTGCCGAACCGGTGCCCGTTGCGGATTTGCCAACACCGGCATTATTGCTGGATGAGGCCCGGTTTGAAGCAAACCTCGCTCGGATGGCGCAGTGGTCAAAAACCACCGGCATTGCGCTGCGGCCACACAGTAAGATGCATAAATGCCCTGTCATTGCGCACCGACAATTAGCTTTGGGTGCAGCAGGTATTTGCTGCGCGAAAGTGTCTGAGGCGGAAGTTATGCAACGTGCAGGCATTGAATCGATCTTGATTACCTCACCTGTTGTCGATGAGCGAACGATTACGCGCGTTTCCGAACTGGCGCGAAAAAATGCACAGTTAATTGTGGTAGTTGATCACCCTGAGGCGGTGATGCGGCTTGAAGCCGCGCTTGCTCAAAGGCAAGCAACCTTGAAAATTTTGATTGATATCGATCCAGGCCTTGGCCGAACCGGCATTGCGCCGAACGAGGCGTTGCTTGCACTCCTGCAAATGATTGACCGCGACTGCCCACATTTGGTGTTTTTGGGGCTGCAAACCTATGCGGGGCATTGCATGCACATCCCTGAATTTGACAAGCGAAAAAGCAAGTATCAGCGGGCGCTGGCAACAGGCGCTGAGGCGAGAAACGTCGTGGAGCGCGCAGGATACTCGGTGCAGTTGATGTCTGGCGGCGGAACAGGTTCGATCGACTTTGAAGCAGACCTGGGCATCTTGAGCGAGTTACAAGCCGGCTCCTACGCGTTTATGGACATTGAGTATCGAGATATTGAAAGTAACAATGGTCCCACCTTTGAGGACTTCTCGGTGGCCCTAACCGTTTTGGTCACTTTGATTAGTCAACCTAAGCCGCGGACCGTGACCGTTGATGCTGGGTTTAAATCCCTCGCCTCTGACAAGATGCCGCCCCAATTCAAAGACGTCGATGGGCTCAATTACTATTGGGGCGGCGATGAGCATGGCATTGTTGCTTTGGACAACCCGTCTAGGACACTACAATTAGGCGATAAATTGGAGTTGCTAACGCCGCATTGTGACCCAACCGTTAACCTGCATGACTATTATTATGTGGTTCGAGACGGATACGTACAGGAGCTTTGGCCCATTTCGACGCGAGGTTGCTCACAATGATGCTTGTCCCATACTTTGAAGATTTTTTCATCGGTCAAGATTTCTCTGATGTCCCGTCTGTTACCGTGACTGAGGGGATGGCAGCTTTGCACCAAGGCCTGTTTGGTGATCGCAACCGTCTAACGTTAGATCAACCCCTATGTCAGTCTGTGACCCGTGAACCGAGGATGCTTGTCAACCCAGCACTGGTCTGCAATTTGGCGATCGGTCAAAGCACCATTCCAAGCCAACGCGTTCTGGGCAATCTCTTTTATCGAGGACTTCAACTGCTGGCGCCGGTATTTATCCAGGACACCCTGACCACGCGAACGCAGGTTGTCGGGCTAAAACAAAACACGATCAAGCCCGGACGAGCCGCATCAGGAATGGTCGCGTTGGAAATCAAAGTCGAAAACCAAAAAGGGGAGACCGTCCTACATTTTTGGCGTTGCCCAATGATCCCTTGTCGAGATCCCGATGCCAAGACGGGTCACGACGATGATTTTGGCATCATGCCAGCAGAAATTACTGACGAGCAGTTGCTGGCGCATGTTCCGGATTGGCACTTTGCGGCTTATCGAGCCCGGTATCCCAGCGCATCCGAGCCATTGATGGTCGGACAAACGCTGCTAGTCGAAGCCGCTGATACGGTCACTTGCGCGCCAGAACTCGTCCGAATGACGCTCAACCTTGCCATGACGCATACGGATGCCACTCGCAGCGTTTATGGTAAACGGCTCGTTTATGGCGGGCACACCATATCGATTGCCAGCAAACAGTTGGCGATGGGCTTACCGCATATCTTACAAATCCTGGCCTGGTATCGTTGTGATCATGTTGGTCCTGTTTTTGAAGGGGATATCCTTTCCTCGCAGATCACGATTAAGGATACCCATAAGGTTCAAGACGCAACAGTTGCAAAGCTTTCGGTTGAGGTCTTCGCAAAGCGCGGGCCCGAGGCGCCGAGCGACTTACCTGACGCCAAGGTCCTGGATTGGTCGTTGGCTGCGTTACTACCCTAGTGACACTTGAAACGGCTGGTTGAAGAACCAATGATCGGTCACCGCCCGGTACACGATAATGACGATGAGGAGCGAGCATGCAGGGAATTTTGGCGGGAATGCGGGTCGTCGAGGGCAGCGCTTTTGTCGCCGCGCCCCTAGGCGGTATGACCTTGGCGCAGTTGGGCGCTGATGTCATTCGCTTTGACCCGATTGGCGGCGGCTTAGACTACCAGCGCTGGCCCGTAACCAGCGCTGGCGACAGCTTATTCTGGGCCGGTATGAATAAAGGCAAGCGATCGATTCAGCTCGATATTCGACGCCCTGAGGCGCAAGAGCTGATTGCCGCGCTCTTGGCTCGGCCTGGCGATGACGCCGGACTTTTCTTAACCAACTTCCCGGCGCGTGGATGGTTGTCTTATGATAGTTTAAAAAAAGCACGTAATGATTTGATTTACATCAATATACTTGGAAATAGAAAAGGGGGGTCCGAAGTAGATTATACGGTTAACCCGGCCAGTGGTTTTGCCGCGGTAACGGGCGATCCGATGGACCCAGCGCCCACAAACCATGTGTTACCAGCCTGGGACACTATTACAGGTCAGATGGCGGCAACTGCGCTGCTGGCCGCCGAACGTCATCGCCGAACGTCAGGCGCAGGCCAGTTGGTCGAAATTGCTTTGAAAGATGTCGCACTCGCAACCGCCGGTCACCTAGGCAACCTAGCAGAAGCCGCAATAAACCAAGCCGACAGGCCCCGCTATGGCAATTACCTCTACGGCGCCTTCGGGAAAGATTTTGTGAGTCAGGATGGCAAGCGTTTTATGTTGGTTGGGCTTACACCCAAACAATGGCAGGCAATCATCCAAGCAACCGGCATCGCTGAGAAAGTCGCCGAACTAGCGATGCATCAATCAATTTATTTTGAGACCCAAAGCCAACGATTTGAGCACCGCGTATTAATTACAGAGCTCATCAATCCTTGGTTTAAAGCGCATACGGGCCAGGAAGTGAGTCAAAGGCTGAGTGAGGCGGGTGTTTGCTTTGGGCCGTATCATACGTTCCAAGAACTCCTTGCACTGGATCCGGATTGCTCGGAAGACAATCCACTGTTTAATTTGCTAGAACAGCCCGGCATTGGAACCTACCTTGCGCCAGCGAATCCGATTCGCTTTGGCGCAAGCACCAACCTGCCTGCGCTTCGCGCGCCGAGCCTTGGAGAGCACAGTGAAGAGATCCTAGCCCAAGACTTGGGCCTCAGTGCCCACCAGATAGCAACGTTATTTGACAACAAAATTGTGGCTTGATGTTCGATAATACAGGCGCTGATAGGGCCGAGGCGAACCCAAGTCCTTGTGCTAAAGTAACGATTTGCTCAACGTGGGATGTGGCGTGCTTGAACTCCTAAAGTCAGGGGGCTGGTTGATGATTCCGATCATTGCCTGCTCCATTGTTGCCGCGGGCATTGCAATCGAGCGTGCCTGGACGCTGCGACGTCAAACGGTTGCGCCGAGACACCTTTTGGCCGATGTGCTGGTCCAGATAGAGGCGGGCGCGCTCACGCCAGAGGCCCTCAATCAATTGCAGCTCAGCTCGCCATTAGGGCAAGTGCTGGCTGCGGGAATACAGCAAAACCCGTTTGGGCGAGATCCAATGCTTCGAAGCATTGAAGCCACCGGCATTCAAGTGGTACATGACTTGGAGCGTTATTTGTCGACCTTGGGCAGCGTCGCGGCGATCGCGCCCTTACTGGGCTTGTTGGGCACCGTCATCGGCATGATTAAAGTCTTTAGCGCCATTCAATTGGCAGGTATCGGCAATGCGCCAGCCTTAGCGGGCGGTATTTCCGAAGCACTGATTACCACCGCCGCTGGGCTAAGCGTGGCCATTCCGGCACTGTTTTGCCATCGTTTTCTGGTTCGAAAAATCGACGAACTTGCAATCGACATGCAACAAGATGCGCAGAGCCTTGTTGATCACATCACCGCGCGACAGGTGCCCTTTTTAGCAGAGCGGCCAAAAGGATGAACTTTGTTCGTCGAAGAACAGACCCTCTTGAGGTCAATTTAACGCCCTTGATCGATGTCGTCTTCTTGCTGCTTATTTTTTTTATGGTTTCGACGTCGTTTAAATTAGAAACACAGATCGATTTGGAATTACCGACGGCCGACGGTCAATCAGAACCAACCAAAGATGTAATGGTCGTGAGTGTTTCGAGTCGCGGGGAATATGCGATCAATGATGCCGTCGTTTTGAGCCAAGGCTCTGCAGCGCTCACAATAGCCATTCAATCGACTATCGACACACTAAAGCCAGAGCACGTTGTCCTGATGGCAGATGCACGCGCCAGTCATCAAAATGTCGTAACCCTACTTGATATTTTGACCCAAGCCGGCATCAGCCGAGTGCAAATTAAAACCCAGTCGAATTCAGAAGCCCCCAACTGATAACGCCATGACCTCAAAAACAACGGACAGTGTGATCTACAAGCGGCTACTCAGTTATACGCCGTGGACGGCGTTCTTCATGAGCCTGATCGGATTTTCGTTGTATTCCATCGCCAATGTGAGCGTCGTACAACTGGTTGCCTACTTAGTGGACTCACTCCAGGACGGCCCAGCCGATACGGCAGGCTGGGTCATGGAAAACCTGCAGGCTTGGCTAACGGTGAATGCGATCGACAACCAACAATTTGTCCCGACCGCAATTGTCGTCATTGTTCTAATCCGTGGGCTCGGGACCTTTATCGGCAACTATTTTATCCACTTTGCTGCAAATTCCATGATCTATTCATTGCGTGTCGAGCTGTTCGATCGATTTCTAAACCTGCCAAGTAGCTACTTTGACAATCATCCTTTCGGTCACCTAGTCGCCAAACTCACCTATCACGTAACCCAGGTCACGGGGGCGGCAACCGACGCTGTTAAGATCCTGTTTCGCGAAGGCTTAACTGTCGTCGGCTATCTAAGCTTCTTAATCTATCTTAATTGGCGCCTAACCCTATTGTTTCTAATCGCAGCACCCATTATTGGCTTGCTCGCTCGAATTGCTGGACGCCGCTTTAGGCGAATCAGCGAACGCATTCAAGACTCGATGGGGGACGTCACACAAGTGGCCTCTGAAGCCGTTCAAGGTTATCGCGAGGTTCGTACCTTTGGCGGCGAAGACTATGAACGAAAACGGTTTGAGCGAGTCAGCGCCTTTAATCGCAATCAGTCGATGAAAATGGTCATTACCTCTGCCATCGCGACGCCCGTAATTCAATTGATCGTATCCTTGGTCTTAGCGGGGTTAGTCTGGTTGCTATTGGACCCCAGCATTCGCGGCATGATGTCAACAGGTGATGTCGTGGCCTTCATCACAACGGGTGGGCTCCTAGCAAAACCCATCCGTCAGCTAACCGAAATCATAGCCATTGTCCAAAAGGGGATTGCGGCGTCCGCCGACCTGTTTGACGTCTTAGACGAAGCGGTCGAGCCTGATGATGGCGATTTAGTCTTAGAAGCGGTCAAAGGCTCGATTGAATTCCGCAATGTATCGTTTAGCTACCCGCGTGCGGACGGCGAAGTGCTTAGGAACATCTCTTTCACAGCCTTGGCGGGTGAAACAATCGCCCTCGTTGGGCCAAGCGGTGGCGGCAAGTCAACTCTGGCCTCATTAATACCGCGGTTTTACGAGCCCACCTCTGGTGATATTTTGTTAGACGGTCATCCGATTGCTTCGATGACGCGCAAGAGCCTGAGAAGTCATATGGCGATCGTTAGCCAAACGATTACGCTGTTTAATGACACAATTGAGCGCAATATTGCCTATGGCGCTTTGTCGGACAAAACGGCGTCCGACGTAGAGCAAGCGACGCGCGATGCCCAAGCCTGGGATTTTATCCAAGAATTTGATCAGGGCTTGGCAACGGAAGTGGGTGACAACGGCGTCTTGCTCTCTGGCGGGCAACGTCAGCGTTTGGCAATTGCCCGAGCGCTATTGAAGAATGCCCCCGTCCTAATTCTCGACGAAGCGACCTCCGCGCTAGACACTGAATCAGAACGGGCCATCCAAACCGCGCTGGAGCAGGTTGTTAAAGGGCGCACGACCATCGTGATTGCTCATCGCCTGAGCACGATCGAAAAAGCGGATCGGATCCTGGTTTTAGACAACGGCGAAATTAAGGAGCAAGGCACCCATCAAGAGCTGCTGCAGCTTGGCGAGCGCTACGCGCAATTCTATCAAGTGAATGACACAGAGGCAGCGCTTGAGCCTCCGCCACAAGCCGCAATTGCGGCGGCAACAATTGGCTTGTCAAGCGATCAGCGGCAGGGCTTTGCCTTGGGACTATGGTTACCCAAGGCTTGGTATCGGCGAGATCGATGGCTGAGTTTGCTGTCACCGGTCAGTTGGCTGTTCCAGCAGCTCGCGGGTCGCAAACGGCGTCGCTCAGAGACCCACCAAGCACGTTACCAGAGCCCAATCCCTATCATTGTTGTGGGCAATATTACCGCTGGAGGCACCGGTAAAACGCCTGTTGTCATTGCCCTTGCCAATTGGTTAATCGAAGAAGGCTATAAGCCTGGCGTGATTTCCCGAGGTTTCGGTGGGTCTACGAAGCAGGCCATTCGCGTCACTGCGGGATCCGATCCAGCATTGGTTGGTGACGAGCCGCTCATGATCGAGGCATCGACGGGCGTGCCCACAATCTGTTGCCGGGATCGAGTTCAAGCAGCCGCCCAATTAAATGAAACCACCGACTGCAACGTGATCATTAGTGATGATGGCTTACAGCACTATTCGCTGCCAAGGCATTTTGAGATTGTTGTGATCGATGGCTTGCGCGGCTTTGGCAATGGACGATTGCTCCCAGCAGGGCCACTGAGAGAAAAACCTTCACGGCTCCAAGAAGTCGATTGTATTTTAGTCAATGGGCCCGATCAGTTTAAGGTTGCGCCCACAAGCGCCCTCCCAATTGCCGTTGAGGTGGACCACCTACTTGATGCTAAAACCACTCAAAAAATCTCCTTAGATGTGATCCAGCGAAAATCGGTGCATGGCGTGGCCGGCATTGGGCATCCGCAACGATTCTTCCAGACCCTTTCGAATTTAGGCTGTGCCGTCATCGAGCATCCTTGGCCGGACCATGCGCCCTTTAGCGAAGAAGATCTTAACTTTCATGACGACCGGCCAGTGGTGATAACCGAGAAAGATTACAGTAGATGTCGCGCGCTAGACTTTGAGATGATTAAGGCGCCCGTGTTCGTTCTCGTTGTTCGATTGGACCTACCCAATGCCCTCAAAGAACAAATCCGGCGGACGTTACAATCGAACGAATAGTTAAAGACCCGGGTCACAAATTGGTTGTGAACGCAGACGTTGCTGGACCCGTGTGGTTAAATCTAAGGCAAGTAACTTAAGGTAGGCTTTATGGCGATCAATCATCGATTATTAGAAATTTTAGTTTGCCCCGTGTGTAAGGGGATGCTCACCCTTGACTCGAACTTGGGGGAGTTAGTTTGCTCGGTTGATCAATTAGCTTACCCGATACGCGATGACATTCCGGTCATGTTACCCAACCAAGCAAGGCGTTTGAGTGATACGCTCAGCCACGAAGACGAGGCGGCGCCGACCTCGTGACAACACCTTTTGTCATTATCATCCCAGCCCGCTGGCAAAGCACCCGTTTGCCGGGTAAGCCCTTGTGTGACATCGGGGGGCAAACCATGATTCAGCGGGTCGTGACGCAAGCGATGTTGAGCGGCGCGAGCCGGGTGATCGTGGCAACAGACCATCAAGATATTAAGCTCGCCCTGAAGGGTAGCCAATGTGATGTCGTCATGACTCAGGCGGACCTACCGTCTGGCACGGACCGGCTGGCTGCCGCAGCGGCAAGCCTTGACTTGAGTGATGACACCATCGTGGTCAATCTACAGGGCGATGAGCCCTTAATGCCCCCGGAATGCTTAGATCAGGTTGCTCAGGGCATTGCGCGGGCGCAGACCGAAATGGCGACCCTGGCTTGCAGGTTTGATCACGTTGAACAGTTATCGGACCCCAATTGTGTCAAGGTTGTTACAAGCCTTACAAATCGAGCACTTTACTTTAGCCGAGCCGCGATTCCGTTTAACAGAGATCAGGACCCGATCGAGGCGGACGACCACTTAAGACATATTGGGTTGTATGCTTACCGCGTCGGGTTTCTAAACCAATTTGTTCAATGGCCGACCACAAGGCTTGAGCGACTCGAAAAGCTAGAACAATTGCGAGCGCTCGCTCATGGCGCAGAAATCTTAGTTGAAAAGGCCATAAGGCCTGTGCCACCTGGCGTGGATACGGCGGAAGATTTAAAGCAGGTTCGTCAACATTTTAAAGAGGGTAACCTGCCATGACAGAAATCACTTTGGTTGTGAAACAAAGTTGTGAAACTTGCACTTTAATCGAGCCTATTATTCGGCAGATCGCTGAGCACTTTAATCTCCGGGTCATCTGTCAGGATACTCAAGACTTTCCGACGGGTCTTCCGGTCGAGTTTGATGCGTCGCTCGAGCAATCTTACCGATTGCGAATAGAAGTCGTGCCCACCCTCATTATCCAAAAAGATGGTATTGAGACCTCAAGAATCTTTGGCTGGGACGTCGCCGCATGGGAGGCGCTTCTCGGCATTCAATTCAAAAGTGATCTGCCGAAATTTAGACCGGGGTGCGGTTCAAAGACCCACGATCCAGGGATGCAAGAACGCCTGGCTGCCCAATTCTCTGGTCACATGCTCGCTGCACGGCGTCTAAATTTTGAAAACGTTGATGACATTGAAATCGGTTATGACCAAGGTTGGTCTGATGGGCTACCTGTGGTGCCGCCCACGGCCGAGCGTGTCATGCGAATGCTTGCAGGAACGCGGCGGCAACCCGATGAAATCATTGGCATTGTGCCACCGGACTTTGCGCCCTGCAGCATTGAAAAAATTGCGATCAATGCGGTCTTAGCGGGTTGTCGTCCCGAATACCTCCCGGTTGTAATTGCCGCCGTTGAAGCCGTTTTAGAAGATCAGTTTTGTATGCATGGTTTATTAGCTACGACCTATTTTTCCGGTCCAATGGTGATTGTGAACGGCCCAATCTCAAGAGCAATTGGAATGAACTCCGGTGGAAATGCCCTCGGCCAGGGTAATCGCGCTAACGCAACCATTGGTCGCGCACTACAACTCATTATTCGCAATGTGGGCGGCGGCAGGCCAGGCGGGGTTGACCGCTCAGCACTCGGCAACCCGGGAAAATACACTTTTTGCTTTTCCGAAGATGAAACCAATTCCTGCTGGGAGTCACTCGCGGTAGAGAAAGGGTTTTCGTCTGAAGAATCAACCGTTACGGTCTTTGCGGCCGACGGGATGCAAGGCTTGGTTGACCAAAAATCTCGAGACCCTGAGTCACTCTGTCGATCCTTTGCAGCAGGATTACGCGTTATTGGTCACCCAAAGATGGTTCAAGGCTCTGATGCATTCCTTGTCGTGTCACCTGAGCATGAGCGGATATTTCGCGACGCGCAGTGGAACAAGCAACAAGTCAAAGACCGTCTTTTGGATTTGCTGATGATCCCGGGCGAAGAACTGATTCAGGGCGCTGGCGGCATCGCTGAGGGCCTCCCTGAAAAGCTCAGAAGCGCCGTTTTGTGCAAGTTTCGAGAAGGCGGATTAAATATCGTCAGAGCGGGCGGACGAGCGGGACTTTTTTCTGCCATTATTGCAGGATGGGGCGCCAGTGGTAGCACCGGCAGTGTTCCCGTAACCCGGCAGATTCAATCTTAGTAGGAGATCAAACTATGGAATTATTAGATCCAACTTCGGAAGCAATGCCAGAAGGGCGACAACCGTTGCCAAGACTGAGCCAAATCGACGGCGCAGTGATCGGTTTACTTGATATCTCGAAACCGAAGGGTAACGTCTTTTTGGACCGCATTGAGGCGCTGCTCAATGAACAAGGCGCCATCACAAAACGTTTTCGGAAACCCACATTTACGCGGGTTGCACCCGATGCACTGCGACAAGAAATTGCAGGGTCCTGTGACGCCGTATTAGAAGCCTTGGCTGACTGAGGATCTTGCACGTCGTGCAGTTTGCATGACATTCTAGATCTAGACCGACGCGGGCTACCAGGCGCCTTTGTTGCAACGGTAGAATTTGAACAAGCCGCTGAAGCGCAGGGCAATGCACTCGGTTTTCATCCATTCCGGCTCTATGTTGAGCATCCGATTCAAGATCGGACGGAAGATGAGATGCGCGCCATCGCCGATGCCGCTTTTCCATCAGTGCTCGAATCCTTGGTTGACGTCAAACCAAGTGGCTAAGCATCACGCTGAACTGGGCTGGAAAGGGTCCCAGAAGAACAGGCCCTTTTGCAAGAGCGAACTGTGACGTGTCAATGATCGGCGTTAAGCGGGCAGACTCACTCGCGATTCGGGCTGTTTTTTCGGCGCTCATTGCCGTTATCTTGGTTAGCATGGTCTTCAGCGTTGCCCAAGTTTATCTTGAATTCCAAGACGAGCTTAAGGCCGACCGCCTGGCCCTATCACGCGCAGTTACCGCCAGTAAACCGGCACTTGTGAACGCGGCTTACCAACTTGATTCGGTGCTGGCGCAACAACTGATCAACGGTCTCTTAATGAATGAGATTATTGATGCAGTGAGACTCGAAGACGATTCGGGCGCAGTATTAGCTTCTGGCAGTAATCCACCCTTGGATGAAAGGATGCCGCTGGTCTCACTTTTAATCGATAAAAGCATAACACGGGAGGCTATTCCGCTGTTCAAGGACCCGATCGACGCGTCAGCAGACAGCTCCGGGCTTTATGGCACACTTCATCTCTCGATTGAGCCTCGTCGTGGTATGCAGGGCTTTTCTGAACGCAACCGGCAATTTCTCTGGATTGCAATTCTCAGAATCATGCTACTGGTCGTTGTTTTAATCTTCATATTAAGGCGACAAATAATTTCCCCACTTCAACACGTTATTTCAGACATTCAGAGTTTGTCTGCGCTCGGTTTAACAATCCAAAAACCTAAGCGTCACGAGCAAGATGAAATTGGGGTGCTGGTCTCCGAAGTGAACGCCAGCATTGAACGACAAAAAGATCAGCTAGAACAAATTGCAGAAAATGAGCAGCGCCTTAAGTTGATTCTCGACGGCGCGGGCGATGCCTGCCTTTTGTTCGACCTCATCGATGGCGAGATTGTTTATGCCAATCAGGCTGCCTTTCACTTGCTAGACTTTTCTGAATCAGAGCTGCTCAATAAGCATATCTTCGATATATCGCCTTCTCTGGACGCCATCGAGTGGAATGAGCGCGTCAGGATCGTCACGGCTAATCGCTCGCATCAACGCGAAGGCACGCTGCTGGCAAGGAGTGGGGATCAAATCCCAGTGGAAAGCACATCGTCCACCATTAGTCTCAACGGAAGAGCATTGCTGCTTTCTTTTATGCGAGATATGCGGAGTCGCAAACGTTTAGAAACCAATCTTGCTCATGCCCAGAAACTGACCGCTCTTGGAGAGCTGACCGGTGGCGTCGCGCATGACTTCAATAACCTGCTACAGCTAATCCAAGGGTCGCTTGACGTCATCCAGTCCGCACAATCAGGCGAAGTTTCAGCGAACCCCGACGTCAAGAAGAGTCTCACAATCGCCCTGGAAGCGTCGAGCCGAGGCAGCGATCTTATTCGTCAGTTGCTGGCCTTTTCGAGGAAGCAAATCCTAGATCCAATGGTTGTCGATTTGGCAGTTGAGATTAATAAGAACCTCCCGCTTTTACAACAGGCCTCCGGCAGGGCAATCTCAATCGGTTTCTCGGCAGAATCGGGTCAAGCAAATGTAAAATTAGACGTGAACGCTTTGAATAACGCCCTGCTTAATTTGGTCGTTAATGCCCGTCACGCGATGCCCGATGGCGGACGACTTTTCCTCGCTTTAACGGATTTATCCGATGAAGATCGTGTGCAGCATTTACCCAAAGCGCTACGCCGCCAAGAACTCATTTGCCTATCGATTAGTGACACCGGTACGGGCATGAGCCCTGCCGTGTCTGAACGGATTTTTGAGCCCTTTTATACGACAAAAGGTGCGTCGGAAGGCACCGGCATGGGGTTGGCGATGGTGTTTGGCTTCGTTGTTCAATGCGGCGGTCATATTCGAGTGAGTAGTCAGCTAGGGGAGGGGACAACCTTCTATATTTACCTGCCAACCACGGAAGAGGCCATCACAGATGATGTTCAAAGTCTGTCGGGCGCCGCCAAGCCGCCAGCAAATTTACGCGATGCTACCCGGCAAGCCTCACAGCGTAATGACGAAACGATAAACAGATTGGGCAAGACGGAAACCGATGGAATACACATCTTATTGGTCGATGATCATGCTGACATTCGGTTTATTGCAAAAACATACCTTGAGCTAGCGGGTCATCAAGTCTTCGAAGCTGCGAATCCAGACGATGCAATGGCCTGGATTCGCAGCGACGACGTGAGCATTCAGCTCGTCTTGACCGACTTAGCGTTGCCCGACCTCAATGACGGGTTGGGTTTAATCGACTTTTGCCATGAAACTTACCCAAACTTAAAACTCGGTGTGATCAGTGGTTATGTGCCCAGCCTGAACAGGCAAGGCACAAGCCTTGCAGCCCATCAGTGTCTGAGTAAGCCCTTTAGCCAAGAAGACTTGCATCAATTTGTCGAGAATTTAATGGCGCGCTCGGTATGACGCAACATTCTTTACTGCGGTTGATCGCAATCGCTAGCCTGTTCGTGATCAATACTGCCGTAAGCCAGCCCTTAAAATTCGGGTTTAATGACCAGTGGTATCCCTTAAGCTATCGATCAGAAACCGGGGCGGTTGCAGGGGTTTTACCAGACCTTACCCGCGCCCTATTTAAGGAGGCCGGGCTTGCTGAACCGACATTGGTTGGCTTATCTTGGAATCGGGTTCAACTGGATGTCGAACGGGGCCGATTAGACGGCTTCGTCAGTTTTCCCAGCGTTGCGCGCAAGGGCTATAGTCAGGCTGTAGGGCCGATATTCTACCCGTTGCGGCAAAAACCGATCATTTATCAGTCGCAAGATACGGTCCTCGATGCGCCGTTTAAACTCGAAGACTATAACCGCCCTTGTGCATTGATTGGCGATGGCTGGAGCCAACAGTTTTATACAGAGCGCAATATCACGCCGGTTTTTGGGCGAGACAGCAAAGCTTGCCTGAGAATGGTCGCTGGCGGACGAGCGGACCTTTTTCTACATCCTGCGCCGATATTTAAGGTGCTGGTAAATTGGTTAAATCTCGAAGACGCGCTTGTGCAACTCGATGACGTTGCGGGCGAAATGCCGTTTTACTTACTATTGAACATCCGAGACCGACCTGATGTTCTGTCGGCAAGCCAGCAACTCGGGGCCGCGTTACTGCGCTTACAGAATGATGGTCAATGGCAAAAAATGCTGACAAAAAGTGAGCAGCGCGCGATCGCGCGCTGCTTGAAAGGTGGTCAAACGAGCTGCTAGCCCTTTACTTTGGCGCCATTCGAATACCGCTATCCAAACGAATGACCTCACCATTGATATAACCGCACTCCACAATGTAGGCCGCGGTTTGGGCGAACTCTTCAGGTTGTCCAAGGCGCTTAGGGAATTGGGTCATCTCAATTAAGGGCTCACGAACTTGTGGCGGCGCAAATTTCATCATGGGTGTCTCGAAGATACCCGGTGCAATCGTTGCAATTCGAATACCGCTGCGAGCGAGGTCTCTGGCGATCGGTAAGGTCATGCCGGCAACGCCGCCTTTACTTGCACTGTAGGCTGCTTGACCAATCTGCCCGTCGTAGGCTGCAACAGAGGCCACATTCACAATGACGCCACGCTCACCATCATCTGTTAACGGCTCGTTTTTTTGCATCGCATCCGCGCAAAGTCGTAAGCAGTTGAACGTGCCAATCAAATTAACGCGTACGATAAACTCAAAGGTCTTGAGGGGCATCGGACCATCTTTACCAATGGTTCGAGCAGCCGCACCAATGCCCGCGCTGTTGACGTTCACGTGTATGGCGCCAAAAGCGCTCAGACCTTTTTCAATCGCCGCCGTGACTGCCGCTTCATCGGCCACATCGCCTGCTGCGTAGGTTGCCTGGGCACCTAATTCACTCGCAGTTTTTTCAGCATTCTCTTCATTGAGATCAAACAAGACGACATTGGCGCCGGCCTTGATGAAATTTTCAGCTGTTGCGCGGCCTAAACCAGACGCGCCGCCAGTGATAAAGGCAGTTTTGTCTTTTAATTGCATGTGATTCCCCTATGATTATCAGCCAGCAGTATACACTGTTCGATAAAATAACGGTCAAAGCGCAAGCCACAATGCCATTTGAACATCGCAAAGAGGTCGATTTATCACCCTACAACACGCTTGGGCTGCCATCAGTTTGCCAATATTTGGGCCGGTTCCAATCTGCGAATGACTTACAGCACGCGTTTGAATTCGCGCAGAAGGAGCGTGTGCCGTGCTTTGTAATGGGTGGTGGAAGCAATATCCTATTACCGGAGTATTTGCCAGGCGTTGTGCTGATATCCAGCGATGCATCAATCCATGTTAATGGCGACGAGGTCACGGTGGGCGCGGGCGCCTCGTGGGATAATTTGGTCGCAGAAACGCTTAAAATGGGTCTCTTCGGACTCGAGAACCTCTCAAGCATTCCAGGAACGGTTGGCGCCGCGCCCATTCAGAACATTGGCGCTTATGGCGTCGAGCTCGATCGGTTTGTGGTGTCGGTTGAGGTGCTGGACGCGCAGAGCGGTCTTGCAGAGACGCTCATGGCAGATGACTGCCAGTTTCAGTACCGAGATAGCCTGTTTAAGCGTCACCCCGAGCGTTTTGTGGTGACCCGATTAACCCTCAAACTCAACCCGCGATTTGAGCCAGTATTGGCCTACCAGGACCTTCAGACATTACCGGCTCAGTCCACCGCCTCTGCGCAAGGATTACGGCGCGCCATCCAATCGATACGCGCGCACAAACTGCCGGACCACCGGATTGTCGGAAATGTGGGTAGTTTTTTTAAAAACCCGATCCTCGCAAAGACGGTTATCGAGACGCTTGAGCAATCGCATGTTATTCATCGGAATGCCAGAAACGCGCAGGGCAAGGTGTCGGCTGCCGCATTGATCCAAGCGGCAGCACTTGGGGATCTCCACGTCGGTCAAGCTGGCATATCCCCAAAACACCATTTAGTGCTGGAAAATAGGGGCGGCGCGACGTTGACTGACATTCTAACCTTGGCATCTTTAATTCAAGAAACGATTCAAACGCGCTTTGGCATCCGACTCGAAATCGAGCCTCAGCAATTAACACCACTCATCCACGCACCCAATCCAAACGGTTAGCGTACGCGGATGTGACTGTACGCGCTTAAACCATCCCTCTTGGATCATTGTTTGCACGTTGCCAACGACTAGGGTGACTTTCATCATAGTTAACAGGCACAAACGGTAAATCATTGACAACTGGGGCTAATTCAACCGTTTCACTAACGGGGCCTTCAAGGGTCGGCCTCGGTGCAATCCGAGGGTCATTTTGAGCCTGTCCCCAAACCGACGCGACAACAGGTGCCACGATTTCCAGATTTGGCGCGCTGGTTGAGTCGTCACTGGCAACGCGCATTTTCGGCTCGACCGTCAAGGCTTCAGTCGCCGGTGCACTTGCCCCGGCGTCCTGCGCGAGATCAGGTCCTTGCGTTGAAGAATCGGTTGCCGCCGGCGTCTCATTGATAATCGGTTGCACATCCTGGCCAGAAGGGGCGACCAGGCCAGGCTCCGACACAGCAGACGGCGACTCGTTTGCCCCAGAATCCGTATTGGTTTCCGCGTCCGATCCGTCTTGCGACGCATCACGCTTGGGCGTTCGACTGCGACGACGTCGCTGCGTTCGCTCGCGATTACCATGAACCCGCTTATCACCATTGCCTTCGCCTTGATCAAGCGACTCGCCAACGACAGCAGGCTCCGGCGTGACCGTGGCTTCTGATACTGCAGGCGATATAACGTCCGTAATTTCAGGGGCAACAACGGTTTCAGTGGCCGCATCCGTTCGCGGGCTCTTTCTTCTACGGCGCCCGGTACCCGTTTTCTTGGTTTCTGTTGATTGCGATTCATCGCTTGATTTCTTAGGCGTTCGCGCAGCCTTTTCCGGCGTGGTTGCTTGCTGTGCCTGCGCTGCCTTCACGGATTTAGTTCGCTTTGGTTTCGCGTCTCGCTTGGGCGCCGCCTCTTCCTCTGGACCTGTGAAAAGCGATAGCATCCGCTTGAACAACGAAGGGCTTGCTTGCGCTTTTTTACCCTTCGATGCCGTGCGCTTTCGAGCCGCCGGTTTTGGTGCTTCTTGCCCGACATCGGCGGCAACTTTGGCTGGCGCCGCAGATGGGGCGGGCGCTTCATCTCTGACCACGGCGACGGCCGCGCTTTCTCTTACCACAGGCCTCAGATCAACGCCCGTTTCCGGCGGTTCTTCCTCAATTTCTGGCGAAATCGCATAACTTGCCTCATCGGATTCAACATCGTTACTTCTTAAGCGCTCAACCCGGTAGTGCGGGGTTTGCATTTCTGCGCTCGGCACAACCACTAAGCGAACGCCATTTTGGGATTCGATGTCGGCAATCATTTGACGTTTTTCATTTAACACAAAGGCTGCAACCGGAACCGGCAAAAAGGCTCTGATTTCAGCACTGGAATCCTTTAAAGCTTCTTCTTGAATGAGTCGTAAAATCGCAAGGGCGCTTGATTCGATATCTCGAATCGTACCCAATCCCTCACATCGTGGACAAAGAATGTGGCTGATCTCGCGAAGCGATGGTCTCAGACGTTGCCGACTCATTTCCAAAAGACCAAATCTTGATATTCGACCGACCTGAATCTTCGCTCGATCCACTTCAAGGGCGTCGCGCACTCTGTTTTCCACTGCCCGCTGATTTTTAGTCGATGACATATCGATAAAATCAATGACAATCAGGCCGCCGATGTCTCGAAGGCGCAACTGCCGACAGATTTCATCGGCTGCCTCCAAATTCGTGTTAAGCGCTGTTTCTTCAATGTCTGAGCCCTTGGTCGCACGGGCCGAGTTAATATCAATTGAGACCAAAGCTTCTGTTGGGTCGATAACCACCGAGCCACCTGATGGGAGTCGGACCTCGCGTTGAAACGCGGATTCAATTTGACCTTCAATCTGATAACGATTGAACAATGGGACATCGCTGGTATAGCGTTTAACCCGAGAGGTCAGGTGCGGCATGACCTGGGAGACAAAGGAATTGGCTTGTTCAAAGGCATCGTCGGTGTCGATTAAAATCTCACCAATATCGTCACGCATATAATCCCGCACAGCACGCGTTATGACATCGCCTTCTTGATAGATCAGGAAAGGGGAAGAGCGCTCACTCGCAATCTTAATTGCTTCAGCAAGTTGCAGCAGGTATTTAAGATCCCACTGTAACTCTTCTGCCGTACGGCCCACGCCCGCAGTCCGAATAATCGCACCCATATCTTTGGGTATTTCAAGGGTCGCCAGTGCGTCTTTTAAGTCATCACGCTCATCCCCCTCAATTCGACGACTAATACCACCAGCCCTCGGGTTATTGGGCATTAGAACCATGTATCGACCAGCTAAACTGTAAAACGTGGTCAGCGCGGCGCCCTTGGTGCCCCGTTCTTCCTTATCGACTTGAACAATGATCTCTTGGCCTTCTTTGAGCACATCGGCGATATTAACCCGACCTTTAATCTCACTGGGCCCCTTGGAAAAGTATTCTCTCGAGATCTCTTTTAAGGGTAAGAAGCCATGGCGGTTGCCGCCAAAATCAACAAAGGCTGCTTCGAGACTTGGCTCGACGCGCGTGATCTTTCCTTTGTAAATGTTTGATTTCTTTTGGTCTCTGGCGAGACTTTCGATGTCTAGGTCGTAGAGTTTCTGACCATCGACAAGCGCAACCCGCAGCTCTTCGCTATGCGTTGCATTGATTAACATTCTTTTCATTACGATACCCTTTAGTCTGCGACGAGCAGCGCTTCAGGTATCGGCAAACCAACTGATGTGCCTAGAGATTCAAGTGTTTCCGGCCTCGGACTAACCCGAGATTATCAGGCTTCACGAATGAAGCATTATTCATTTTATGACATCGCAGTGGGTGCACATTCCTTTCGATTCATAATAAGGAGATGTTCAGATGTGCAGTTTGCATCAAAGCTTTTTACAGCCGTGACTAGGACAATGTCTCTAACGTAATTCGATTTGGCGATACTGTTTACAGCCGCTCATCATTTTTAGTGGCCTGTCATTCGGCCTGTTCTGATTGATACTCGATCACCACGATCCAATATCAACTTGTTATATTTAAGTACCGAGGTACTTACCTGGTTAGGTGCAAGCCCAATACAACGCTCGCGCCTTAAGGCGCCGAAAACTATCGAATGCAGTCTGAATTAAACCGCGCTAAACTTCGTCCTCGCCTCATCAAAACTGGCCATGCAATGTGCCAATCGAGACCGAGCATAACAGCTTCCGAGCGTGGATACAGCAAAAAAATGCAGTCGAATCAAGGAACAATGACGCACGAAGCCGCTCGAATCGTTGAGATTGAACCGGATCGAGCAGGTCAAAGGCTCGATAATTATCTGTTATCCATGCTCAAAGGCATCCCAAAGACTCGGATCTACCAAATGGTTCGGAAGGGCGAAGTGCGCATCAATAAAGGTCGAATTAAACCCGATTACAAACTCAAAGCTGGAGACCTGGTGAGAATTCCGCCGATTCGACGGGCTGTGGCGGAAGCGGAAAAGGATTATCGTTTCATCTCAGTGATCGAACATATCATCTATGAAGATGACCTCATGATGGCGATCAACAAGCCAGCCGGACTGGCGGTCCATGGTGGATCCGGGTTAACAGGCGGCCTGATTGAAGCCTTAAGAGCCCATAGAGCGGACTTACCGTATTTAGAATTGGCGCATCGACTTGATCGAGACACGTCTGGGCTACTGCTGATTGCCAAAAAAAGGTCGTTTTTACGGCGTTTTCAAGAACAACTTCGAAACAAAGACCATCTCCAAAAACATTATGATTTGATCGTCCATGGTACTTGGCCGGATCATAAAAAACGGGTTGATCTCCCGATTCAAAAAGTCGTGCTCGCCAATGGCGAGCGGATCAGTCGGGTCAACCCCGAGGGCAAAGCCTGCGAGACTCGATTCCGGGTAAAACAACGCTTTTCGAATGCGACTTGGCTGGAGGCGAGGCTGGTCACGGGCAGAATGCACCAAATCCGTGTCCACGCAACCGCTGCGGGTCACCCCATTATCGGTGACGCCAAATACGGTGATGCGGATCAGGATCTAGTTATACGTCCCAACCGGATGATGCTGCATGCCTCATCGCTTCGACTTAACAGTCATGCACAATCTGCCTTGGACAACCCACTGAAAGGGTTTTCGGTTTTAGCGCCGCTTGAGCATCGAATGAACGAGTTTCTCGAAAAGTTAAAGTAATCATAGGTCATGCTGATCCAGCGAGCGCATGCATTTTGTGAGGCGATGATCTTAAGGTTGCGTGTACATAACCTTTATACGTTCAGAAAATCAGGCGACAGCCCGCAACGTGAAACCACATCAGCTCCAGGCCGCATACGCTAGGGGATCATTCAACTCGCGCAGGGCTTGGAGCAGCACGAGCGCCGGTAAACCGTAAAGCAGATTAATATCCGTTGTTTCAATTTTTTCGATTAATCGCAAACCCGCACCCTCCGCATGAAAACTCCCTGCGCTCCAAAGCGGGTTGTCTGCCGTCACATACGCTTTAATTTCAAGATTGGTCAGCCGGCGCAGTTTGACAGCGCATGACTCAACGTGCGCCCGTTCGACCATTCCATTACGAATCAGGACCAAACTACTGTAAAATGTCAGCCATTGATCCGACGCCTGCGTCAATTGATCGATCGCCCGATCACGTGAACCTGGTTTATGCAGAACCATCCCGGAATCGGTGCAACATACTTGGTCCGAGCCGATGACGATGACGTTTGCCTCCGACTGACCGGCTAACTTTGCCGCAACTGAGCCCGCTTTACCTTTGGCATTGATCAAGGCGATCTCAGCAGGGGGAACGCCTGGTTGAGCCGTTTCAGAAAAATCTGGCGCGATGACATCGAAGATGAGCTTGAGCCCCGTTAAGATTGATTGCCGAGCGCTTGATTCGGACGCCAGCACCAACGTCGAATTTCCTTCAATTTTTTGGTTTTTTTTCATAACCTTGCGCCTAAGAATGTTTTGACAGCCACAGAAGAGATGCCTAAGATGCGGCCCGTATGTTAACAGAGGCCTTACCCAAGCGTATTCGTTATCCTCAAGCAGGTATTGAAGAAGCCCTGCTCGAGGGTGTTTTGCCCATGAGCCGGTTGCCGCGTCTTGCTGACGCCTTGCTCGATAACGAGTTGGATAACGCAAATGTGCCAGAATCTGTTGCGGTGACGTTGCGTTTTAGCAGCGATGGCCCTGGTAGGGTCTTGGTGGTTGGTGAGGCACATTTTGAGCAGCATTGGCTCTGTCAACGCTGCTTAGAGCCGGTAGTACTGCGGAGCGGGTGCGAGATCGAGATGATCTTGTCAGGCCATAAAAAAGTGTTAGAACAATTGCGAAATGATCAGGACAGTTTACTAACCGACGGCGACCTCGTTGATACAGCAGACATTGTAGAAGACCCGTTGTTATTAGCGCTGCCAATGTCGCCAAAACATGAGGATTGTGACCCGGCTTTTGAAATACCCGAGCTGATAGAAGTTATGCCGGATGCGAGCCAAGCTCAAGATGAGATTGAAGAAGGGCGTCAACGTCCCTTTGCTGGATTAAAACGTTTAACCGAAAAAGATTAACCGATTAGGAGCCAATTATGGCCGTACAACAAGACAAAGTATCGCGCTCAAAGCGAGGCATGCGCCGCGCTCACGATAGCCTCAAGGGACCAACCCTATCTGAGGATTCAACCACTGGCGAAACCCATCGTCGGCACCATGTTACCGCTGATGGCTTTTACCGTGGCAAGAAAGTAATCCACACGACATCAGACGAAGATTAATCTGCTGGGGCTGAATCTTGCATTGCCTTGATTGCGCCCATCACAGCTTTGATTAAGAGATCAAATCGATGAAAACCGCTTTTTTATTCCCTGGCCAAGGCTCACAGGCGCAGGGAATGCTCGGCGAGAGCGCCGATGCCGTCGCAGAAACGTTTGATGAGGCCTCTGAGGCCCTTGGCTATGACTTATGGTCCTTGGTACAAGAGGGGCCGGTTGAGCAGCTCAACCAGACCGAATTTACGCAACCCGCTTTATTAACCGCCAGCATCGCCCTGTGGCGATTGTGGACGCAAGCAGGCGGCACTGCTGATTTTTTAGCAGGACATAGCTTGGGGGAATACAGCGCCTTGGTCGCGAGTCATGTTTTATCGCTCAAAGATGGCGTGCGCATCGTCCAAAAAAGAGGCCAGTTAATGCAGGCCGCCGTTCCCTTGGGGGCTGGTGGTATGGCCGCTGTGATGGGACTACAAGACGATGAAATTTTAGCCGCCTGTCGTCAAGCGACACTCGACGTCGAATCTGGCAGTGTCCAGCCAGCAAATTTGAATGCCCCTGGTCAGGTTGTTATATCCGGCACGCAAGCCGCCCTCGATCAGGCTATTGCGCTGTGCCAAGCGGCTGGCGCCAAACGTGCTATCGCGCTAAATGTTAGCGCACCATTCCACAGTGAGCTCATGCGCCCGGCAGCCGATGATTTGCGCGCCGCGTTAGATCAAGTCACATTCTCCTCGCCTACAATTACCGTGCTTCAAAACGTACTGGCCGCGCCTTGCGATGACGTTGACTTGATGAAAGCGCATCTCGTGACACAACTCTACAGCGCCGTCCGGTGGACCGAATCGATTCAATATTTGCAAAAAGCGGGCGTGACACAGGTCGTTGAATGTGGGCCCGGCAAAGTACTCACCGGCTTGAACAAGCGGATCGAAAGATCGATGACCACCGCCAATCTCCAGAGTGTTGCCAATATTCAAGAACTTCGAGCACAGCAATTATGAACCCGGTAGCGGTTGTCACCGGCGCATCCCGAGGTATCGGCCTTGCGATTGCAGAGACTTTAGCCCACGCCGGCTATTTCGTCGTGGGCACAGCAACGACCCAGGCCGGCGCAGACCAATTCAGCCAGCGAATGACGCCGCAGGGGCAGGGCTATGTGCTCAATTTAGGCGACTCATCGTCGATTGATGATTTTGCAACAGCACTGAAAACCGATCACGACGCACCGCTTATTCTGGTTAATAACGCCGGCATCACCCACGACAACTTGGCAATGCGCATGAAAGCCGCAGAATGGAATGCCGTGATCAATACCAATTTAAACGGCGTTTTTCATCTGACCCAAACGTTTATCCGAGGCATGATGAAAGCGAAGTTTGGCCGTATTATCAATATCAGCTCAGTTGTGGGGCGGATGGGGAATCCGGGGCAAGTGAATTATGCCGCTGCTAAATCTGGGCTAGAAGGCTTTACGCGCGCACTTGGGGCGGAGCTTGCGAGTCGCAACATCACCGTTAATGCCATCGCGCCGGGCTTCATTGCAACCGATATGACCGATGCTTTGTCGTCTGAACAACAAACAAAAATGCTAGAACGAATCCCGGCGGCTAGACTCGGTCAGCCGAAAGAGGTGGCCGACTTAGTGCAATTTTTAAGCAGCGATGCAGCCGGCTACATCACCGGCGAGACGATTGCAATCAATGGCGGCTTGTATATGAGCTAAAACTCGCGACAGCGCGCGCAAAAGCAATCGGCATAGACCGCAAATTAAGCCTTTAAAGCCGTCTTTCGTTTCATTAAACTACCGCAGCACTGCTGCATAATCTTAGGAGAGTACCAAAGCATGAGCACGATCGTAGAACGCGTTACTAAGCTGGTTTGTGAGCAACTGGGTGTCAAAGAAAATGAAGTCACTCTGGAAGCCTCATTTGTAGAAGACCTGGGTGCAGATTCTCTCGATACCGTTGAACTGGTAATGGCTCTGGAAGAAGAGTTCGAGACAGAGATTCCTGATGAAGAAGCCGAGAAAATCACAACCGTTAAGGAAGCGGTCAACTATATCGAAGCCCACACCTAAATCCCCTACCTGGCACGCAGTTGGTCGGACGAATGCCGCATCAGCTGCGCTGATATTCCCATGCATAAAGATTACAGCGCTTACGCGATGAGCGATCTCTGTGACTAGGCGCGTCGTCGTAACAGGCCTCGGCGTGCTCAGTCCCCTTGGCGTGACAGCTACGTCGAGCTGGGAGGCCATTACGGCCGGGATGAGCGGCATCCGCTCAATCGAAAGCTTTAACACAGAGGGCTTTGCCGTTCGATTTGGCGGTAATGTCCCTGAGTTTGATCTTGAGCCCTATATCCCAAGGAAAGAAGCTCGCCGTATGGATGGCTTTATTCAATACGGATTGGTCGCAGGCATCCAAGCTGTCGCGGATGCGGGGCTAGACCCAGACCGTCTTAACCTCGAACGCATCGGCGTCGCGGTAGGCTCAGGGATTGGCGGTATTGTCACCATCGAGACCTGCCATGAAGTGCTTCAAGCAAAAGGGCCCCAAAAAGTTTCGCCTTTCTTCGTGCCATCCTCGATTATCAATATGGTCGCTGGGCACCTGTCTATAAAGTATGGCTTTCTTGGGCCGAATATCGCGGTCACCACGGCCTGCACGACCGGGACCCACAACATTGGGCTGGCGGCTCGAATGATCCAATACGGCGATGCCGATGTGATGCTCGCAGGGGGCGCAGAACGGGCAACCTCGCCGACGACGATGGCCGGCTTTGCCTCGATGAAAGCCTTGAGCACCCGAAATGATGCGCCAGAGGCGGCAAGCCGTCCCTGGGATCGAGACCGTGATGGTTTTGTCTTGAGCGATGGCGCCGCCGTTATCGTGCTAGAAGCGTTCGAGCATGCTAAAGCGCGCGGCGCAAAAATCTATTGTGAGCTGGCAGGCTTTGGTATGAGTGCGGATGCTGCGCACATGACGCAACCTGCTGAAAATGGCGCTGGCGCCGCACGCGCAATGACAACGGCCTTAAACGATGCAGGTCTCGCCCCGAGTGCAATCGATTACATCAATGCCCATGGGACCTCGACGCCCTTGGGCGACATTGCCGAAACACAGGCCATCAAAACGGTCTTTAAAGACCACGCTTTCAAATTATGTGTCAGCTCAACCAAGTCCATGATCGGCCACGCCTTGGGTGCAGCCGGCGCAATCGAAGCGGTGCTTGCGATCAAGGCGCTCGAAACCAATATTGCGCCACCGACTATTAACTTGGATCATCCAGATCCCGAATGTGATCTAAACTATGTCCCGAAAATTGCCCAACAACGTCCCATTAATGCGGTACTGAGCAATTCTTTTGGGTTTGGTGGCACCAATGGCACCGTCATTTTTAAAACCTTTGACCAGTAGTTTAAGGCATTCACGGGCCAACGGCTTGTGGATCATGGCTGCAAAGTGATCGGTAAACCCCTCTGGACAATCCCGCTTTTAGGGATCGGTATTGTACTGAGCTTTTTTTGGCTCGAGCGCTTGAGCGAACAAAGGCTATCGATTAACGAGCCCACGCTTATTATGGTCGAGCCCGGGAGCAATATTATCCGGCTTGGACAACAGCTCATTAAGGCGGGCCAGTTTAAGCAACCTCTGTGGCAACTTCGTTTACTCGACCGCTTTTTTGGCAGCGACGCCCCCATTAAAGCTGGCGAATACCAAGTCAAACCGGGCGCCAAGGTCCTCGCGTTCTTTGAGCAACTCCGCTCAGGACAAGCTTATACCCGCAAGCTGACTTTTCCAGAGGGTTGGACCCTTGCGCAATGGCGAACCCAACTGCAGGCGGCGGAAGGATTAAGGCCCGTCACAAACAGGATGACTGAAACTGAATTGGCGGTTGCCGTCACCGGCACCGCGAACCCTTTGGAGGGATGGTTATTGCCCGAAACCTACCTCTACACGCGCGGAGATAGTGATCTTAAAATTCTTAAACAAGCCTATCGGGCCATGCAAAAACAATTAGACCTGCTTTGGAAAACGCACCCACACCAAGATCTTCAAAATCCAACCGCGCTTCTTACCCTGGCCTCAATTGTTGAGCGTGAGTCCGGCAGCAATGAAGATCGATCCAAAATCGCGCGGGTTTTCTTAAACCGTTTGAAGAAAGGGATGCGTTTGCAGTCTGATCCAACCGTTATCTATGGCTTGGGGGTCGCCTTTGATGGCGATTTGAAACGACGCCACCTCACCTCGGATGGTCCGTTTAACTCCTACACGCGGGCTGGATTACCCCCTACACCGATCTGCAACCCAGGCGCCAGCGCCCTAGCCGCTGTTTTAACACCCGCCGAGGGGGATTGGTTGTATTTTGTCGGTCGAGGGGATGGTTCAAGCCAATTTTCCCTCGATCTGACGGCGCACAACCGAGCCGTCAATCAATACCAAAGGGGTAAATGAGCGCGCATCACCTTTGATTTAGCATTAAACTACGCCTCTTAACGAGACAGGTGGTTCACAATGGTCACAGCTGCCCCCAGAGGTCAATTTATTACGCTTGAAGGCACCGAAGGCGTTGGTAAATCGAGTCTCATGACAGCGCTTTCTGAGTGGCTCACGACCCAAGGCGAAACCGTTATCACAACTCGGGAGCCTGGCGGCACGGTAATTGGAGAGGCCCTCAGAAATCTCCTGCTGGACCCCTCAAATCAAAACCTCAGCGATCTGACGGAGCTCGGCCTCATGTTTGCCGCCCGATCACAGCACGTCTTCGAGTGCATTGAGCCAGCCCTTGCACGCGGCGATTGGGTAATCTGCGATCGATTTACCGATTCAACCTATGCATATCAGGGCGGGGGCCGAGGCATCAGTGCGGCCCTTATTGCACAGTTTGAAGACTTAACCCTAGGCGGCTTTGCGCCGAACCTTACGGTTCTTTTGGATGTTCCGGTTGCGATCGGCCTGGCAAGAGCGGCGCAAGTTGGCGCGCCGGATCGCTTTGAATCCGAACAACACGCATTTTTTGAGCGGGCCAGAGAGACCTTTTTGAATCGCGCTGAGACCCATAAGCGGACTCAAATCATCGACGCGAGTCAGCCGCAGGCCACTGTAATGAAAGAAGTCGTGAGCCTCATTGAGCAGCACTGGCTCAGCGTGCAGGGCGATCCCTCATGAACGATCCTTATTCCTGGCAAGTGCCGCAACTCGAACAACTTCGGCACCACTTACTCAAGCAAGATCTGGCGCATGCTTACTTGATTGACGATCCCGCTGGAGAGGGCAGTCAAGGGTTTGTGCGGGCACTGGCCAGCACTATTTTATGTGAACAGACGCAGTTGGGTGGCTGCTCAAGTTGTTCGTCTTGCCAACTCCAAAGCGCAGGCAGTCATTCAGACCTTTTATGGGTCATGCCAGAAGACTCCAAGCAAATTAAAATTGAACAAATTCGATCGGTGATTGAGTGGAGCCATCAAACACCACAGCAGGGGCGTGCCAAAGTGCTTGTCTTAGACCCAGCTGATCGAATGAATGTCTATGCGACCAATTCCTTACTCAAACTTTTGGAAGAGCCCGCCCCCAACACCTATCTTTTTTTAATCTCGACGAGTCCTGCGCGCCTGCTCCCGACGATCCGAAGCCGGTGCCAGCGCTTGAATCTATCAACCCCGACAGATGAAGAAGGTTTGCGGTGGTTACGTGAAACCAGACCGGATGCCGACCCTGAACTGCTCCAAGACGTTTACGCGATCACGGGATACAAACCCATTAGTGCCCAAGCATTGTTTGATAGTGAGCAGGTGGCACAGCGACTTGCGATGGTCGCTGCACTTACCGAATGGCTCAAGGGGTACTGCGGGCCAATCGAGACCGCAAAAAAGCTTGCCGCGAAAGAAATGCCAAGCCTGCCGTATGAGCTTCTGTATCGAGCCGCCGCAAGCGCTCAACGCCAACAAGTTCTGCCTCAGGCGAATCGTCGCGGTGTTTTTCAGGCGCTCATCGATGAGTTGGCCGGCCGTTGGTCAACCAAAGCACTGTCGCGATTGGCGGAAGCGTGCGGCAAGGCCCGGTCTTTGTCCGGCGCGAGCAATAACTTAAATGCCGAGCTGTCCTTAGAGCACTTCTTAATGACCCAGCAGAAGCCTGTTTAGAAACCGCCTTGTGGAAACGGGTCCATTAAGGCAAACTTTTTCAATTCGCTTAGATAGAGTTCCATTTTGAAAACATTGCAGCGCCGCAAGGCGAACAAAAACATATTGCCTTACACCGTAAAAGATCTGCGTCAGTTACAGCACAGCTATATGCCGTTCATTCAAAACGGCGGGTTGTATGTCGATGTGAAACAAGATTATAAGATGGGCGATGAGTTTTTCTTGTTATTAACCTTACTCGATGAAGCTGAGCAAATTCCTTTAGCCGTGAAAGTCGTGTGGCTTGCGGGCAAAGACGTCAAGGTGCCCCACAAGCCCGGCATTGGCGTGCAATTTTTAGATATTGAAAGCCCTGCCAAGAATCAGATCGAGACCTACCTCACGGGCCTTTTATCGTCGCCGACTGCAACGGCAACGCTGTAAGGCGGGGCATTTGCATTCTCAGTAAAACCCGATGATTGAAGACGCCTGCGGCGGTTTCTAATGATAAACTTTGGCAAAAATATTAGATGTATATTGTCCGTGTTCCACCCCATTTTTATTAGAGGCCGTCAATGACCTATTGTGTCGCGATTCGAACAGATGCCGGTATATGTTTTGTCAGTGATTCAAGAACGAACGCTGGCGTTGATAATGTCTCAACCTATTCAAAAATGTTTTGTTTTGAGGCTCCCGGACAACGGCAGTTGGTCGTGCTGTCTTCAGGCAACTTAGCGACGACCCAAGGCGTTATTGCGCAAATTAAAAAAGATGCGAAACGGGATGCTGCTCGCAGTTTCGCCAACCTTGAAACCCTAGAGGATATTGCGGATTACTTAGGAGAGTGCTCGGCGGAGCATCAAGAGAAGCACACTGGCGGCGGCAAAGCCTTCGAGGCGAGCTTTATTGTTGGCGGGCAAATATTGGGCCAAAAGCCGGGTGCCTACTTAATCTATCCTCAAGGCAATCACATCACCACCTCACGGGACACGCCTTACCTTCAGATCGGTGAAAGCAAGTATGGCAAACCCATTTTAGACCGCATCATCTCCAGTGAGATCAGTTTAGAGACGGCGGCCTTGTGCGGGTTGGTTTCCATGGATTCAACCATGCGGAGTAACTTAACCGTTGGTCCACCCATCGAGGTGCTCATGTATGAGGCGGAGAGTCTGACCAACGAGCGACGCTACCGTTTCGAAGAGTCGAGTGAATACTTAAGAAAGCTGAACGCATCCTGGGATGATCGCCTCAAAGAGGCCTTTAACAATATGCCTCCGATTGCCTGGAGTCAGGCCTGGGATCAGTCTCCAGCCTCCGAGCGTTCAAACCGCTAAGAGAGGAACCAAGTCTGCGATAGCTTATTATGGGTTGTTGAGATATCCGCCTGGGCCTGATCTATAAAGTCATGAAGGCCTTGGGTTTGTAAGAGTTCCTCTGTGACCGCTCGACCGATTGCGCGCTTTGCGCGGTTGACCGCTTTCAGCGCCGGTTGATGCCTCGGCAAATGCTTAAAACTACTGGCCACCTCAGCGAGACAGTGATTCACACTTCTTGGGAATGCCGGGTCTTTCAACAAAAACGCAACCACCTCGGGTCCGTTGATCCGATCCTGCACCTGCTGACGATACATCTGATAAGCATTGAGCGACTGCAAGACGCCCATCCACAAAATATTATCCTGTTCATCAAATTCGGCTTGTCGCCCCATCAAGTTCAGGCACGCCACGTCGATCACACGAGTCGTCATGTCGGCGCGCTCGACATTACGCCCAAGGGTTATGAAATAGTAGGGTTCTTTACGACTCATGCTGCCGCTTAGATACCCTGTCAGCTCTAAACATAAATCGATGATTTGCGATAAGAACTCATGCCGGCCACTTCGGTTAATCCGACTGGATAAATCTGGTTTTAGTAAATAATGCAGTTCATTCATCTTCTCCCAAGCTTCGTTCGGCATCAGATCTCGGGTCGTTCTTGAGTTTTCACGAGCAGACCCAGCGCAGGCTCTCAGCGAGCAGGCCGGATCATCAAACATAAATTTCACAACATTGCGTTCACTAGCGGCACTAAAGCGCTGCTTAAACTGCGCATCAAAGCCGGTAATGTTCACTAAAGATTCCCAAACGAACCCGACCTTCGGCAAGTCCAATACCAAATTGGAATAGACGGAGATGAGCCTTGCCGTATTTTCCGTTCGTTCTAGGTAACGGCCAAACCAGTACAATCGTTCTGCAACGCGCGACAGCATGCTCAGTCCTTATCCTTTTTGGCATCCATAACAACCCAAGTATCTTTACTGCCGCCACCCTGAGACGAATTCACAACAAGAGAGCCTTTGACCAAGGCAACTCGGGTTAAACCGCCCGCCGTGACATAGCTGTCTTTGGCTTGAAGAATGAACGGTCGCAAGTCAACGTGACGGGCCTCAAGATTATCGCCAATCAGCGTGGGTACCGTCGATAAGCTGATAATCGGTTGGGCCATATAATTGCGAGGGTTGGCTTCGATTTTCTGTTTAATTTCCCGAGTCGACCGTTTGGTCTCGCGCGGCCCGATGTACATGCCATAGCCGCCGGATTCATTCGCGGGTTTCACGACCAAGTCCGGTAAGTTATTTAAAACGAAAGCGCGTTCCTCCGGATTGGAGCACAGGTAACTGGGGACATTGGGCAGAAGGGGTGCTTCATTGAGATAATAACGGATCATGTCAGGAACGTAGGTGTAAACCACTTTATCATCCGCAACCCCCACGCCCGGCGCATTGGCCAGCGCCACATTGCCGGCTCGCCAAGCCCGCATCAGCCCAGGCACGCCGAGCATCGAATCTGCTCGAAAGGCCTCCGGGTCTAAATATTGATCATCGATCCTACGGTAGATGACATCAACTCGACTTCGGCCTTGAACCGTTTTCATATACACGCAGTCGTCTGTGTCGACCATCAAATCTGGCCCCTCAACCAGTTCCACCCCCATCCGTTGCGCGAGAAACGCATGCTCGAAATAGGCCGAATTAAAAATGCCTGGGGTTAGCAAAACGACTTCCGGAGACTTAATCGGGCGGGGTGACAAGCTGCACAGCATATCGAATAAGCGCGAAGGGTAGTCGTCCATCGGCAAGACCTGATTGCGCTCAATCAGCTCCGGTAAAATACGCTTACTGATGTTCCGGTTTTCAAGCATGTACGAGACCCCAGACGGCACGCGCAAGTTGTCTTCCAAAACATACATACAGCCATCTTTGTCTCGAATCAAATCGGTCCCGCAGATGTGCGCCCAAACATCAAATTTGGGTCGCATGCCCTCGCACTCAGGCCGGTAATCCTTAGACGACGACAGAATGTCCGCCGGGATGATGCCGTCTTTGACGATTTGTTGGCCGTTATAAACATCCGTTATAAACAGGTTGAGTGCGCTTAGCCGTTGCTTAAGACCCGTCTCGATTCGGCGCCATTCTTCGGCCTGGATCAACCGAGGGATGATATCGAAGGGCCATTGGCGATCAATATTGGCGCCTTCGCTATAAACGGTGAAGCTAATGCCAAGGGTTTTAATTGCAAGATCCGCAGCATCCCGCTTTAGGGCAAGGGTATGGGGACTCGCGCGCCGCAAAAAATTAGATAGTGGCGCAAGCCCCGGCCGAGCTCGACCTGACGCGGTTAACAGCTCGTCATAAAGGGCAGGGTTGAGCGCATACTCTGACAGATTCATGCCGGCGCTGCCGGATCAATCGGCAACGCAATTTCCAACAAACGATAGTCTGTCGTGTGCATGCCAAGACGATGATAAGTGCGAAGCGCGCGCTCGTTTTCCCGCTCAGCATAGAGCCTGATCCCGATCACCTCATCTGCCGCCATAGCAAGACGATGGGTCTCTGCAAACAGACCAGAAAAAGCGCCTTGCCCACGATGGTCCGGATCAACATAGACACTTTGTATCCACCAGAACAACCCTGATCGCCAGTCGCTCCATTCAAACGTTACCCCCAAGCAGCCAACGACATCGTCGTCCCGGCAGGCGACCAAGTAAAACCCAAGTTCTGGGCTGGCCTGCATTCGGGTGACGCCGCGATGCAACACGGCAGCGTCGAGATGTTTGTCTTCCGTTTCGAGCGCCATCGCAAGATTAAACCGGGCAATGGCGTCAGTATCGGCTGACGTCGCGGAGCGAATGGTGATCATAATGCGAGCCTCTGGATGCAGGATTTTTGATTGGAACAAACGCAATCGCCATCAATAGCGCAGCGTGATATGGAAATCACGATTGCAGCCGCCAGTTTACAACAAGATGCCGTAGCAGGCCGCAACAAAATGACGAACCCTTCGATCTGAAGGCCAAGCGAGCCAACCGATTTCATTGGGCAGCCAAAATGGTTCTGCCAAAATCTCGCCCGCAAGCACTAGAGGTCCTTAAAACACCGCGGCGGCCGCCAGGATGGCTTGCTCAATATAGGGCGCGGGCGCTAGGCTGTTATTGCAGATTAGCCCCAATGATCCGATCCCGTCCCCAGGCCGGTTTCGGTGTATCATCGACGGCCTGTTAACGTAGACAAGGCGTCGGATAAGACTTAAAACGGATAAGCGTACTGATCATACGCCTCAAAACGGTCTTCAATACCTGCACAATTTGAAAAGGATATTTCATGGAACTCGTCAGCGCTGTCACGCTTTTAGCAATCTTTCAGTTTTGGATCCTGGGCGGCCTGGTCGGTCGAGCTCGCGGAAAATATGGCGTCAAAGCGCCACAAACCACCGGTGACGAACACTTTGAACGGTGGTTTCGAGTCCACTACAACACGCTCGAAAAGCTCATTGTCTTCCTGCCGGCGCTCTGGTTGTTTGGGTACTATGTCGGTCAATACTATGCCGCGGCATTGGGTCTGGTTTATCTTATTGGGCGGCTGATGTACGCGATAAGTTATGTCCGAGATCCAGGCAGTCGTGGACTCGGGACACTCATCAGCGAACTGCCAACGCTCATCATGGTATTGGGCGGACTGATAGCCGTTATCATCCAGTGGCTAGCATCTTTAAACTAGGGCACAGCCCAAAGTGATCCGAATGTTTTTTGGGAAAGTCCGCTTTGCTGAGATGCAACCCCGCCTGCCCCGTGATATAACGCATTTTCTAATTTAGATTCTTTGGAGACATTATGGTTGCGCTAACCTATCACGCGCCCGACTCGCTAGAAGAGGCCGTCCAGCTGTTATCAACGGCGCGTCAGCCGGTTAAGGTGCTGTCTGGCGGCACAGATTTGATTATTCAAATGCAGGGTCTAACTCAAGACGAGCGCTTGGTGGTGGATGTCAAAAAAATACCTGGTATGCGCGCCGCAGATTGGTCCGACGATCACCTTCGCTTGGGGCCGTCAATGAGCTGCTCACAATTCACCAAGCGTCAAGATATTCAAGCCGTGTTTCCCGGTTTGGTCGAAGCCGCCTACTTGATTGGCTCGACCCAAGTGCAAGGGCGCGCCAGTCTTGGCGGCAATCTCTGCAACGCCTCGCCGGCGGCAGATACCATTCCAGCGCTGATCGTGAATCAAGCGGTCTGCTTAATTCAAGGCCCTAATGGCACGCGGCGGGTCAACGTTGAAGACTTCCTGACCGGTGTCGGCAAACAGTGCCTGGCGAGCGATGAGTTATTGGTCGCGATCGAAGTGCCAAAACCGGCGGCGCGGACGAGCGACGCCTACCTGCGCTTTATTCCAAGAACCGAAATGGATATTGCGGTTGCCGGCGCCGCTGTTAGCGTGACCCTCGACGACGACGGTGTTTGTAGCAATGCCCGTGTCGCCATCGGCGCCGTTGCGCCCACGGCGATTTTAGTGCCGAGCGCAGCCGAGGCCTTGATCGGCACGAAATTGGATGATGATGCGCTGCATGCAGCAGCAGCAGCGTCCAGCCAGGCCGCCAATCCCATTTCAGATCGACGGGGCACCGTTGAATTCAGGCGGCATGTTGTGGGCGTGCTCACCAAGCGAGCCGCGAAAATCGCCGCCAACCGTGTAGGAGCAGTTTAATGAAAAGCCACATTTCAACCACGATTAATGGCGACTCGATCGAGTTTTTATGTGATCCCTCGCAGACTTTGTTACAGGTGCTGCGCAACGATCTCGGGATGACGGGAACGAAAGAAGGATGCGGCTCCGGCGACTGTGGTGCTTGTTCTGTAATTTTGGACGGCGAATTGGTTTGCGCGTGCTTAGTACTCGGGGTTGAAGCCCAAGACGCTGCAATCGAAACAGTTGAGGGCGTTGCAGCCCATGATCAGCTACACGTGATCCAGGAAAAATTTCTAGAGCACGCGGCACTGCAATGCGGCATCTGCACGCCCGGTTTGATTGTCTCGACCAAAGCATTACTTGAAGAAAACCCAAGCCCAACCGAAGAAGAAGCCCGCTATTTCTTGGCTGGGAATCTCTGCCGTTGCACGGGCTATGACAAAATTATTAAAGCCGTCATGGACGCTGCCGCGACCATGCGCCAAGGAGCTTAAGATGAGCGAAGCACGCGAGTTTAAACATATCGGCCAAAGAACGATTCGGCCTGACGGATTCGATAAAGTCACCGGGAAAGCCAATTATGGCGCAGACCTCAGCTTGCCGGGCATGATTTGGGGCGCCATTCTGCGGAGTCCTCACGCGCATGCGAACATCAAAAAACTCGATGTCAGCCGCGCACAGGCCAGCCCCGACGTCTTAGCCATTGCGACCTTCGAAGATTTCCCCTCGGTCAATGCAGCAGCACAACGTAACGGCAGCCAGCGCAAGGATCTGATGGATACCGCTTGCAATATTTTTGCGAATCAAAAAGTGTTGTATCACGGTCATGCGGTTGCGGCGATTGCCGCACGCTCACAGGCTGCGGCCATCGCAGCCCTTGATTTGATCGATGTTGATTACGAGGTGTTAACCCCTGTCCTCAACATTAATGATGCCATCAGCGCCGACGCGCCCATTTTGCACGAGACCATGATGACCCAAGGGTTAGCAGAACCCGCCACCGAGGCGTCTAATGTTTCGGCGCGCATGGAGCTTAAAAAAGGTGACATTGAAGCAGGCTTTGCGGCGGCTGACGTCATTGTTGAACGCGCTTATGACACGCCCACGGTTCACCAAGGTTATATCGAGCCGCACGCAACCACGGTTGTCTTCAACGACAACGGGCCTTCTATGATTTGGTGCCCAACCCAGGGTCACTTTGATGTTCGGGCACGGGTTGCTCAGTTGATGAACCTAGAACTTGGACAGATCAAAGTCGTAGCAAGCGAGATTGGCGGCGGGTTTGGCGGTAAAACAACCGTCTACTTAGAACCGGTTGCGCTCATTTTGTCAAAGAAATCAGGCAGACCCGTCAAGATGGAAATGTCGCGAGGGGATGTTTTCAGGGCCTCAGGACCCGCATCGGCCAGTCAAAGCAGGATCAAGATCGGCGCTAAGATGGACGGCACGATCACCGCGATGCAGGCGACCTTGCATTACGAAGCGGGCGCATTCCAAGGCTCACCCATGGGCCCGGGCTGCATGACAGTCTTTACCCCTTATGATGTTGAGAACCTGTATGTAGAAGGCTTCGATGTCGTCGTGAACAAGCCCAAGGTTGCGGCTTATCGCGCGCCAGGCGCGCCTCAGTCGGAATTCGCAGCCGAAATGGCGGTTAACGAACTGGCTAAGAAAATCGGTATGGACCCCATTGAATTCCGCCTCAAGAATGCCGCGAAAGAAGGCACGCAGACCATCTACGGACCAAAATTAAAAGTCGTTGGCCTGGTGGCCTGCCTTGAAGCGGCAAAATCATCACCCCATTACAATGCCCCGATTCCGGAAAACGTTGGCCGCGGCCTAGCTGCTGGTTTTTGGTTCAACATTGGCGGGCAGTCCAGCGTGATTATCAATCTGAATCCCGATGGCACGGGCACCATCATCGAGGGGTCCCCCGACATCGGCGGATCGCGCGCGTCGATGCAAATGATGGCGGCAGAAATATTGGGCGTCGCGCCCTCAAGCCTCAATCCAATCGTGGCCGATACCGAACACGTCGCCTACAACCAGACCACGGGGGGCAGCCGGACGACCTTCGCCACTGGCATGGCCGTCGTTGAAGCAGCCGAAGACATTGTTGAACAACTCAAAGCGCGCGCGGCGGCCATGTGGAATGTCACGGCCGAGCAGGTCGACTTTACAGATGGCGTTGCCCATAACCTGTCAGGCGAGGATCAGTTAACCCTCGCGGAGATTTGCGCGTCAGCTGAAAAAACGGGTGGTCAAATCTCGGGCCGCGCCAATATCAACGCGCGCGGCGCGGGCCCTAGCTTCGCGGTCCATATCTGCGACATCAAAGTAGATAAAGAAACGGGCAAGACCGATGTCGTGCGCTATACGGCTATCCAAGACGCCGGCAAGGCCATTCATCCCAGTTATGTTGAGGGCCAATTTCAAGGCGGGGCGGTGCAGGGCATCGGTTGGGCTTTGAATGAAGAATACGTCTACAGCAAGGATGGCATCATGGAAAATGCTGGGTTCCTTGACTATCGGATCCCGCTGGCTTCAGACCTGCCCGAGATCGAGGCCATCATTGTTGAGGTGCCCAATAGTTTTCACCCTTTTGGCGTTCGCGGTGTCGGTGAAACGGGGATTATTCCACCGCTTGCCGCGGTTGGAACGGCCGTCGCAGAAGCCATCGGTCAACCGATCAGTTCGCTACCGTGTTCACCGCCCAAAATTTTAAAGCTGCTGATGGCAGCGCATTAGCCCGGATATGGCACTCGTGTGCTTCAACGCTTCGCTCGAAAAGCATGCGGGTTGTGCCCGTCTGACGGTGGCCGCTCAAAATTACCGCGCGTTGCTCGAAGAGTTAACCCAAAGGTTGCCGCAGTTAACGCAAGAAGTGCTCACCCCATTGGCATTGGTGATCGATGGGGAGATTGTGCAGGAACCGTTTTTAGCGGATTTTTCAGCCGACGCCGAGCTGCATTTTATTGAGAAAATAGCGGCTGGGTAATATCCGCGCCTCCTTGCGGGTGGGTGAGTCTTTACCCAGTGAATCTAGCAGTGGGGCGCTTCATCGACATGCGGAGGTCTTTATAAAACCTTCGCAGCCTATCGCCATCGAGCGATCCTCAAACCACAACCCATCACGCAGCACAGGAAAAAAACAGGCATTATGATTGACGAGGCGACCGCGCAAGCGCAGTTTGAGCATTTATTCAACGCGAAGCCCAGCTTTGCCGTGCGATGCCCTGGGCGAATTAACCTTATTGGGGAACACATTGATTATTGCGGTGGCTTGGTTATGCCAATGGCCATTGCGCAAAGCACGCAGGGTTGGTATCGATTTAATGGCACATCCCAAATCCGGATTTACAGTGCGCGCTTTGACGCGCTCAGCAGCTTTAACCCCCATGATGTACTGCAACCGCCGAAAGGCACTTGGGAAGACTATGTTCAGGGCATTCTGAACCTGGGCGCGCATCGGCAAGCAGGCTGTGGTTTCGATCTCTTGGTGACCTCAGACCTCAATGCCGGCGGCTTATCGAGTTCTGCTTCCTTCTTAGGGCTCTTAGCGCTCGTGAATCATCATGCGCTAACCGGCGCGCGGATCGAGTCGCGCGATGTCAGCCAGCGGTTAACCTTGGCGTTATTGTGTCAGCAAGTCGAAAATCAATTTGTTGGCGTGCCCTCGGGGATCATGGATCCGGCGAGTGTTTTACTGGGCGGCTTGATGACGCTTGATTGTCGCACCCTCAAGTTCCAGCCTTTGCAAGCCATCCCAGAGACCCATCGACTCGTCATTATGGACACGGGCGTGCCCAGAACCTTAGCCGCATCGGGTTATGCGCAGCGGGTCGCGGAAGTCGGCGCGATAGAGACGCTCATTGCTAACCGCGATTCAACCGATATAACAAGCCGTTATGCAGGGCTTGCAACCTTACCGGACGATCAAATGGCCAAGGTCTTAGCCTTACTTGCCTCTGATCCGCTGAAGCACCGTGCGCGCCACATTTTTTCTGAGCAAGCGCGGGTTGTCCAGGCAGCACTTGCGCTGGAAAAAGAAGACATGGGTGTTCTGGGTCATTTAATGAATGAAAGCCATCAATCGTTATCCGTCGAATACGACGTGAGCTGCCCTGAACTGGATCTAATCACCCAGTTAAGCCGAGACTCGGGTTTGGCGTTGGGCGCCCGGATGACTGGCGCGGGTTTTGGCGGCTGCGCCATCAGCCTTGTACCCGTTGAGCACCTTGAAGCGCACCAAGCCTGGGTTATGAGGGCGTACCGGCAGCAAACGGGTATAGAACCCATACTGCTGGCCTCAGAGGTGGCCGAAGGTGCGAACATCATCGCACTTTGATCGGTAAGGCCGATCAAAGCTGTGAGATGCTATTTTGTCAGGCCTGGCTGGGCAGCGCTAAACCGAGCGCCGCGCTCAAATCCTGTAATGCTTGGGCCTCATTTAACACCTTGATCGTCGTCATACCGAGCGCTTTCGCGGGCTTTAAGTTAATCCCAAGGTCATCAATGAATAGCGCTTGCGTTGGGTCAATCGACAGGGCTCGACAGGCCATTAGGTAGATCTCAGGATTGGGCTTACGAATGCCCACCAAGCTTGACTCGATTACCGTATCGAACAGCGCCATGACCTCAGCGACGGCTCGGGCCTTAGACTCGGAGCGCGCCATCCCAGCGCCTTGACCGCTTTTAACATTATTGGTGATACAGCCAACCGCATGGGTTTGCTTAATCTGTTTAAGGGCCTGCACCATCCGCGGCCGAATATCACCAGACAGCAAGGCCAGTACGGATTGACCGCGGATTAAATGTCCGCGTGCTTCTGATTCTGCTGCAAAAGCCGCATCAAAGGCCTGGACGGACATCTGATTGCTCTCAAATTGCGCCCAAGCATTGGTATCAGGATTGGTCGCATTGATTGATCGAATAAAGTCGACTGGCAAGCCATTGGCTTGCTCATACTGAGTGAATGCCTCAAACGGGCTTGACGTTAAAACGCCCCCAAAATCCCATAGAACTGCTTTAATCAAAACCGTCTCCCTGATCGCCTTATTGTAAGCGAGCCTCGGATGAGGCTCGCGTCGATGAACATTTAGCCGACATTCATTTCAAAGGTTGCGGAATCGGGCCGCGCGAGTCCCCGTTGCGAGCGCTCAATGGCGTCCAGCATGGTTTTGATCTCATCGGACTCACCGATCTCTTTCCGCACTTCAGCAACCGCTTCTTCCAAACGAAGATCACGCGTAAACAGGATTCTGAAGGCCTTTCGGATTTCTTTTATCTTCTGCGCCGAAAACCCGGCGCGTTCTAGCCCAACTTTGTTCACAACCCGCATATGGGCAGGAAAGCCCTCGGCAATGGTGTAAGGCAAGACGTCTTGCACCACACGCGCCATCCCGGCAACCATCGCGACCGGACCAATTTGACAAAATTGGTGCACCGCGGCCAAACCGCCAATATTGGCATGATCACCTACGACGACATGACCCGCTAGGGTCGCGCTATGACTCATCACGACATGGTTTCCGACCTGGCAATTATGCGCGACATGCGCCTGAGCAAGCAGGGCGCAATCATTGCCAATTGCTGTCACGCTACCCACTTCGGTGCCGCTGTGTACCGAAACAAATTCACGTAGGGTATTTCGATCGCCGATTCGGGTGTAGGACACAGATCCTTTACTGTGTTTTTGATCCTGAGAATCTATGCCCAGGGTCACAAAGGGATAAACCATGCAATCCTCCCCAATGCTCGTATGCCCATCAACCACCACGTGACTCTTGAGACAAGTGCGGGCGCCAATTTCAACATGCGCTCCAATCGTGCAAAACGGGCCTATTACGCAATCTGATCCGATTTTGGCGTCAGGATGCACCACGGACAGCGGGCTAATCTCGGTCATATTCTATTTCCATAATGATTATTGGCGGGGACTAACACACGTTTAACTAGCGCAAATTTCCAGATTCTCCCCAATATGTCAAAGTTTTATTCTCTAAGCGCGATGCTATACTGCGCCCCTCATTGATAAGCGCTCAGATATTCGAGCCATACCGGGACCGCCTATGCTTGATGTCAGTCATCTTACTCAATTCAACAAAGAAGACCTGCTTGAATGCGGTCATGGCAATATGTTTGGCCCTGGCGGCGCCCATCTTCCGATTGATGAGATGCTGATGGTTGACCGCATCACATCGATTACGAAAGAGGGTGGTAAGGCGGGTAAAGGTCAGATTATCGCTGAACTCGATATCAATCCTGATCTTTGGTTTTTTGACTGCCATTTTGTGAATGACCCGGTTATGCCGGGTTGCCTTGGCCTTGATGCCCTGTGGCAGCTGTTAGGGTTCTTTTTAGCGTGGAAAGGCAACCCTGGATTAGGACGAGCCTTAGGGTGCGGCAAGGTCGCGTTTAGAGGCCAGGTATTACCCACCAATAAACTGGTTCGTTATGAAATTGACGTAACTCGAATTCGAGAAGGCAAAACCGTTTTGGGTATCGCGGATTGCACTGTTTTGGTTGATGACAAACCGATCTATACCGCCGAAAGCATCAAAGTTGGGTTGTTTACATCGTTGGATGATTTTAAGTAAGCATGCGGCATCAAGCGAGACAGGTTGTCGACCACCCCAAGTCGTCGACCAGAACTTATAGGAGCGAAGCGTTATGAAAAGAGCTGTGATCACAGGAATGGGCATTGTCTCACCACTCGGTAACTCCGTTCCAGAAACGCTCGCCGCACTTCAAGCCACCCGGTCTGGCATTCAATACCAACCGCTGTATGAAGAAATGGGCCTTCGGTCTCACATCGCGGGTAGCATCGAAATCGATCAAGAGGCGTTAATCGATCGTAAACTGCGGCGATTCATGGGCGATGCCGCCGCGTTTTCCTATATTGCGCTCAAAGAAGCCCTGGTAGATTCTGGTCTTGAGTCCGATGACATCTCCAACGAGCGAACCGGTATTGTCGCCGGCTCTGGCGGCGCCAGCTCTTCGAATTTGATTGAATCAGCCGATATTCTGAGAGAAAAAGGGCTTAAACGAGTCGGACCTTATCGGGTCACCCGCACCATGAGTTCAACGGTCAGCGCCTGCCTGGCGACTGCTTTTTCAATCAAGGGCATCAATTATTCAATCACGAGCGCCTGCTCGACCAGCGCGCACTGCATTGGTCATGCCCTCGAGCAAATTCAACTCGGTAAACAGGATATCGTTTTCGCTGGCGGCGGAGAGGAAGAACACTGGTCAATGAGTGCCTTGTTCGATGCAATGGGGGCTCTGTCGACCAAGCGAAACCAAGCCCCTGAAACAGCCTCCCGAGCCTTCGATGCTGACCGGGATGGCTTTGTGATCGCGGGCGGCGCGGGCTTTGTCATTGTCGAAGAGCTTGAGCATGCCAAAGCGCGTGGCGCCAAAATTTATGCTGAAGTGAAAGGCTATGCCGCCACCTCCGATGGTTTTGATATGGTTGCACCATCGGGCCAAGGCGGTGAGCGCGCAATGCGGATCGCAATGGACGGGATCGATGAACCGATTGATTACATTAACGCCCATGGCACCAGCACACCCGCTGGAGATCCTTCTGAAATTGCCGCAGTGCAGCGCCTATTTGGCGAATCAATGCCCAAAATCAGCTCAACAAAATCCCTGAGCGGGCATTCTCTTGGCGCCGCCGGCGCACACGAAGCAATCTACTCACTGCTAATGCTAGAGCACGACTTTATTTGCGCTTCAGCCAATATCACAACCCTTGACCCAGACCTTGCCTTCGCGCCGATCGTGACCGAGCGGATTGATCAGGCTGGGCTCACCACCGTAATGTCTAACAGCTTTGGCTTTGGCGGCACCAATGCCTCATTGGTTTTCCAAAAACTTCAATCCAGTTAACGCGCTTTAATTTACGGAAAGGGTCCTCATGTCCAAGCCTTTGATTGTTGTTGTTGAGGACGAAACCGATATTCAAGACATCATTACCTATAACCTCAAACGGGAAGGCTATGACGTTTTAACAGCCAGCCGGGGCGATCAAGGTTTATCCTTAATTCAAGCCAAAAACCCAGATCTGGTCATTCTCGATATCATGCTACCCGGTATTGATGGCCTCACGATTTGTCAGCAGCTGCGAGCTGCGGCGAAAACCAAAGCGTTACCCATTATTATTTTGTCTGCGAAAGAAGAAGAATCAGATGTCGTGATTGGTTTAGGGCTCGGCGCGGACGACTATATGCCAAAGCCTTTTAGTCCACGGGAACTCCTTGCCCGTGTGAAAGCCCTTCTAAGGCGTGCGACTGCCCAAGAATCTCAAGGGCAAGAGCAAGGGCAAGATCAAATCCGTCACGGCGATCTGATCATTGATATTGACCGGCATCAGGCCAGCCTACAGGGCGTCGCCCTAAAACTCACGGCAACCGAATTCAAGCTGCTCATGGTCCTCGCGAGCCACCCAGGTCGGGCTTTTTCAAGAGAACAATTATTAAATCGCGTTGTGGGGGATGCCGTTGTCGTTGTCGATCGCAACATCGATGTCCATATTCGCTCGGTTCGAAAGAAATTAGGCGTACAAACGGGCCTGATCGAAACCGTGCGAGGGGTAGGGTACCGGTTTGCCGACCGAAGCTGATCCTAAGATTTATCAATCGAAGCTGCTTTGGCAGGTCTGGGGATTACTGTGCGCACTGGTCCTCATTTCTGCGCTCAGTATCGGTTATTTTGCTGCTCAGCAGGTCGCATCGGATGCTCGAGCTGCAATTGAAGAATCTCTAGCCCATCAAGTCCAGCTCCTCAAACAATTCTATAACCCCCTGATCCTTCAAGAGGCTGCGCTGCCGGTGATTCAGTCTGAGCAACGCATAACGATTCTGGGCCCCGATGGCACGGTGCTCAGTGACAATCGTGAGGATGCGAGGTTGATGGAAAATCACTTGAAGCGCCCCGAGATTATTGCGGCCAGTGCGCCAACCACCTCCGCGATCGGGCTTGGGATTGCCCAGCGTTACAGCACAACCCTGGAACAAGACATGCTGTATGTCGCCTTAGCATTGGGGTCTCCGGACGCGCCGACTGGCTATGTCCGAGTCAGTACGCCGCTGACCAGTATCGAGCAAAAGGTTAATGCAATGCGCTTGCAGGTAAATCTCCTTACGGGGGCTTTTACCTTTATCGCGATTCTCATTGGCTTATATTTTGCGCGCAGAATCGTGCTGCCGGTGCTCCGCATGACCCAAGCCTCGGCGCTGATGGCCAGCGGGGAGTTTAGTCTTAGACTTGACGAGGGGCATGCCAACGAGCTTGGCAGTCTTGCGCGGGCGCTGAATAAACTCGCGGCGGGTACCCAAGCTAAAATAGAGGAAGTCGCGGCTCGTCAAAACGAACTGACCGTGGTCTTACAAGGCATGACAGAAGGCATCATTGCGCTCAACGCTGACCAGGCCGTCATCCAGATGAATCGGTCTGCTGCGACTATTTTGAATCTTGAACAATCGAGTGTCCTCAACAAACCGTTTCAAAGCCTCTCAATTGCCCGAGATCTCGGAGAGATCGTGACGGCAGGCTTTACAGCGACCGGCCCCCAATTCCAGACGATGACCCTCGGTGGGCGCCGAATCGAGGTTTCAGGGTTGCGCTTAGGTGACGCGTCAGTCGAAGGGATGATCTTGGTACTGCGGGACACCACGGAACTGCAGCGGTTAGAACGGGTACGAACCGACTTCGTTGCCAATGCCTCGCATGAACTTAAAACGCCGATTTCGGCACTGCGCGGATTTGTTGACACGGTAATCGATGATACTGAGATGCCGACAGAGACCCGCAGATCTTTTTTAGTCCGAAGCCAGCAACAGATTCATCGACTGGCCTCAATCGTCCAAGACTTATTGCAGTTGTCTCGATTGGACACAGGCTACAGCCCTGACTCGGATAAAACGCTGGTTCTGAGCGACGTCGTGCACCAAGTTTATCTTACAAAAATAACCGATGCTGAAATCAAGCAAGTCCAACTGATTTACGAGACGAGCCCCGATTGCCAACAGCACCGCATTCAGGGGCGCGCGGATGACCTTGCGCTCATGCTCTCAAACCTAATCGATAATGCTATTAAATATAGCGATCATGGCGGCACGGTCTCCTTGACGCTCGCGATGAATGGGGAAGGATTGATCCGGTTCAATGTAACGGATCAAGGTGTTGGCATACCAGCAGAAGAACACGACAAAATTTTTGAACGTTTTTATCGAGTCGATCCTGCACGCTCTCGTAATAAAGGGGGCACGGGCCTGGGTTTATCGATTGTGAAACACGTTGTCGAACGCTACCAGGGTCGTATTAAGCTCGTATCCAGACCGGGGCAGGGCGCGAGCTTTTCAGTGACGTTCCCAACCCTGCAACCCGACCCAACCCGTTAGAACGCTCTGGGTAGACATAACCTAATTAGAGGGTCGTCCCTCGCCACCCTTTACCCATCGCATTTGATCCTGTATCTTCGCTGGCCTGACCGTTCACTCAATTATGGATCTTTCATCGACACTTTCGTTGAACGATCGGATTGCCAACATGTCCACTGCGCAACCGCCCCAAGAAGGCGAAGCAAGCACAACCGCGCCACCCGAAATCCAACTTAAAATCTGGGAACTGGCTTGGCCTTCCATCCTTGGAAACCTGTTGTTTTCCATTATCGGCATTATCAGCATCAAAATCGTTGGCAGCCTCGGCTCTGAAGCGGTCGCCGCAGTCACCACAGGCCATCGGTTATTTTTTGCCATCCAAGCCATTTTAATGGCCATATCCGCCGGGACGACGGCTATGGTGGCGCGGGCTTGGGGCGCTAAAAACTATGCCGAGGCTGCCCGGGTCACCAGCGCCTCGCTTTGGGTTGGCAATGGCGTGGCTTTAACACTGACAGTCCCCTGTATTGTGTTCGCCTATGATATCGCGAGCGTTTTCGGCCTGAATGAGACAACAACTCGTCTCGCCGCTGAGTTCATCCAAATCTTGGCCATCTTCAACGTTAGCTTTGCCATTAACATGATATTGGGTGCGGCCCTTCGCGCATCTGGCGATGCTAAAACCCCTTTGTGGATTGGCGTGCTGATGAATATCGTCAACGTTTTCTTGGTGTATGCGCTCGTATTCGGTCATTTTGGCTTGCCGAAAATGGGCACGAGCGGGGCGGCACTTGCCAGCGGGTTATCCTTTACCGTTGCCGCCGTCGTCCTGCTGCTTGCGCTCTACGGTAAGCAACTCAGGATCCAGGCGGGCGGCGTCGGCTCGATCACCCTTGCCCGCGTGAAGCAGCTCTATCAAATCGGCTACCCGGCGGCGGTTGAGCAGTTTATCTTCCAGTTGGGCTTTATTGGATTCCTATGGCTCGTGGCTTACTACGGCACAGCCCCTTACGCAGCCTACGGCATCGGCGTGCAGATTCTAAGTCTGTCCTTTGTTGTTGGCTTTGGTTTTTCCATCGCTGGCGCGACGCTGGTTGGACAGTACCTCGGCGCGCAACAGCCCGAGGCAGCAGCCAAACAGGGTTGGCGCGCAACCCGGTTGGCCATCATTAGCATGATGTCGTTATCGATGGTGATCATGTTTTTTGCTCGGGAAATCTCGAGTTATTTGATTGATGATGCCGAGGTGATTCATTACACCGTGATCTTCATCTACATTCTTGGATTCGCCCAGCCCTTGATGGGCATCGAATTTACACTGAGCGGCTGTTTAAGAGGCGCAGGCGATACCCGCTATCCCTTACTCGCCACCATGGTTGGCCTGATTGGTGTTCGCGTTGGCTTGGCGGCGCTGTTCACCTATTTAGGATTGTCCGTGACTTGGATCTTTGCGGCACTCTTAGGGGACTATCTCATCAAAGCCCTGATGCTCTCCCATCGTTTTCGGTCGGGTCGTTGGAAGAACAAGATGAAGCGATATGGGTTTGACACAACGCCTTGAATTGCGGTTCCGAGCATCGTCCTCGATTGCGCTTTTACTGTATATAAATACAGCTTAAGATGGCGTGATGCAGCCGTTTTCGACCGATCCCAAACTTAATCCATTTTATTATCTAGACTACTTAGACTACCTGCTCGCGTTTGTTTCAAAGCGATACGAGCAGGTGTTAAAGGACGCTGAGCGGGAACGCCTTCAGGTATTTCAAGCCTTGCCCAAACCAGCGCGCGCATTGTACACGCGTCTTTTACAACGCAAGGGGGCTTACTTTCGGATTGATAAGCTGACCTACCCCGAGATACCAGCGCTTGTTCCGGCCGTTAAAAAATTGATCGCCGCAGGATTTTTGCAGCCCATCGGCGGCGTCCGTCAGGACCTGTGCCTCAGCTTGCGGACGGTCAAAGAACTCAAACAGCTCTCTGTTTTGACCCCCTTAGGGCTTAGCAATGCCTCACGCGTTCAAATCGAGCAGCGTATTGCGGAAACGGGCGTCGAATTACCCGATCTTGAAATCGTGTGTGTGCGCGAGCAAACGCTTATGGCACTGTGCCAACACCTGTTCTTTGGGAATGAATATCAAAATCTGAGCGAGTTTGTTTTGAGCGATTTGGGTCTCCAGCAGTTTGAGCCGGTTGATTTAAGCCTAAGCCCTGCGTTTACGGCTCGGGATGATCTAGACCTGCTGCGTCTCATTGGGATGCTTCGACAATGGGCTAAAACCTTGGAACGAGACAGTCTAAACCTCAAACGAGTCCCGGATTCGGCTGGCCAAATCCAGTTCACCACGGCGCTGACCAATCTTACCGAGATGGTGCCCGACGCAAGTGAACACCCCCTCGTTATGCGCGCCTTAAACAAGCTTCACTTAAGCTTGGGACGGATTCATGAGCGGAGTGGTCTGGCCAACGAGGCGCTGCGTTGTTATCAAAAATCTGATCTCGCCCTGGCCTTAATGCGGCAAGCGCGCCTGCAGATCAAAACCGCGCCGGAGGCCGCACTGTCACTCTGCAAAACCATCCTCAAGACGTCTAATGACCCTGAGGCGCGACACTATGCCGAACGCGTATTGGGCGCCCATCATGAAGGGCTCACTGAGGAGGCGGCCAGCGCGCCCACACCGATTTACGTTGAACACCTCAGCCTCCACCTTGACGCGGTAACGCGGGTAGAGCACCAGGTGATTGCGCATTTTGCTGAGCAGGGGCGGATTGCCGTGCACATTGAGAATCACTTGTACCCGGCACTGTTAGGCTTGTTATTTTGGGAGGTCATCTTCACCCCCATTGCTGGTGCCTTTCACCATCCCTTCCAGCGCGGCCCTGCCGATCTCGACGAGGCTGACTTCGTTCAGCGCCGCGCGGCACCCTTCGCGCAGCGATTTGACAGGCTGTCGACCTTATCGCAGCGGCAACAACAATTAAGGCAGTGTTTTAAAGAAAAGTTCGGATTGGCCAATCCGTTTGTGCACTGGTCAGCGATCGAGCTGCCCGGGCTCCTATTTGTGCTAAACCATACCTCCTGGCCCGCCTTAACCGCTATTTTTCATCGTATATTGCAGAGCCCCAAAAAATTTCGCACAGGCTTTCCCGACCTCTTAGTGTTTCATGCCGCACATTACGAACTGATCGAGGTGAAAGGTCCGGGCGACCGTTTACAAACTCACCAAACCGCCTGGCTTCACTTCCTGAGCGCCCAAGGGGTTCAGGTCTCCGTGCTGAATGTCGCCAATACCGATGATCTGGCAAGGGCTCCATGAGCGCGCCAGATGCCTCATCAACAACGCCTAAACCGCCAGCGCCCTTGGGCCTGCAACTGAAGTTCTCGGTCGGGGCCATTGCCGCGTTTACACCAACCGGTGATATCAATGCCCGCATCACCCATCAAACCTCTGCTATGGAAGGCATGCAGACCCATCAAAGAGTGCAGCGGTCACGCGGCCCCGGCTACCAAAAAGAAAAGACGGTGCGGACGCGCCGCGCAATTGGACGACACGAACTCAGCATTAGCGGCCGAGCCGATGGTTATCATCCCGCTGAGCAAGAACAACTTGCCTGGGTCGAAGAGATTAAGACGACCCGCATGCCCATTGAGCGCATCCCTGACTCGGTCCAACAGCAGCACCTCAACCAATTGGTTTTGTATGGCCACTTAATCTGTGAAGCCGAAGGATTGTGCGAGATCGAACTCCGCTTGAACTACGTCAACCCCGACAGCGCTGTGGAAACCGTGATTACAAGCGTTCAATCAGCCGAGGCGTTGGCTGAACAGTTTGAAGCCCTCTTAGGACCGGTTGTTGCTTGGTTTCGCGCGCGAGCGGATTGGTTCCAAAGAAGAAATACGGCCCTGCAAGATCTATCCTTTCCGTTTGACGACTTTAGACCGGGCCAACGCCAAATCGCCGAGGCGGCCTATCGCAGCAGCCTCCAGGACGGTCAACTCTTGCTGCAAGCACCCACTGGTCTGGGCAAATCGATGGCCAGTTTATTTCCAACCCTGAAATCGCTGCCCAAGACCCAGGTCGAAAAAATATTTTACTTGTCGGCGAAAACCGCGGGCCAGGCCAGCGCCGAGGACGCCCTCGCGCAAATTCACGCGCAGCAACTGCCCATCCGATCCCTCACCATCACCGCCAAACGAAAAGCCTGCTTTAATCCAGAACAACCCTGTGATCCAAACTACTGCAGCTATGCCAAAGGCTATTTTGATCGGCTGCCCCAGGCGGTAAAGATCATTCGAGATCAACCCGGTCACTGGGACAAGGCGCGCCTGGAGACGCTCGCGCAAGTGCACCAAGTGTGCCCCTTTGAACTGAGTCTCGATGCGGCGCGGGAAGTCGACGTCATTGTCTGCGACTACAATTATTTGTTCAGCCCCAGCACCCGTCTAAAACGTTTTTTTGAAGAGCGAAGAGGGCGGTACAGCGTGCTACTCGATGAGCTCCACAACTTAGTGGATCGAGGCCAGGACATGTTTTCGGCCGAAGTCCAAAAGCATCAATTCCAGGCAGCAAAAAAAGAAAGTCGGGCTGCCTACCCAACCTGCGTCAAGGTCTTGAATCAAGTCAACCGAGCCTTCTTGGCGCTTAACAAATCGCTTGGCTCGAATGCGCCCGAAATTGAGGTTGCCGCCGAGGCCCTAAAGCCATTGTGCAGCCGGCTGCAGCAATTCCTAACCCACCTTGAGACCCTTGAAGCGCCACAAGGACTGCCGGCAGAACTGACCCAATGTCTATTTGATGCGCACCGGTTTCTTCAGGTATTCGACAAGCTCAATGACGATTACGCCACCTTCGTAGTAGACAGCCAAAACAACCTCACCGTCCGGTTAGCCTGCGTGCATCCTGGACAACAACTACAAGAAGGTTACGCCTTGGCCGATACGTTGATTGGATTTTCAGCAACGCTATCGCCCAAGGCTTACTATGGCGACTTACTCGGTTTTAAAACGCGGGCGCAATGGCTGAAGGTGCCGTCACCTTTTGCCGCTGAAAAACAGCTCACCCTGATTGCAACCCATATCCCCGTGAGTTTTCAGCATCGCAGCAAGGCGGTCCCGGACCTGCTATCACTAATGAAAACCTTAATTGCGGGGAAACGCGGCAACTACCTCGTATTCTTTCCATCCTATGCTTTTTTAGACGACGTTCGAACTGCGTTTGAGGCAGCCTACCCAGATAAAGCATTGCACTGCCAAACCCGGGATATGTCCGATGACGCAGTGAAGGCGTTCACGGATGGCTTTACCGAGGATTCAGAGCGCCTTGGATTTGCCGTCATGGGGGGCCGTTTTGCAGAAGGCATCGACTTGAAAGGTCAGCGCTTATCCGGCGCGATGATTATCAGCCTAGGACTTGCCCCTAAAACGCTGGCGCAAGATGCTTTGTTGCGCCGCATGCAATCAAAGCGTGACAGCCAACCTGCAGCAGGCGCTGAAGTGGAGCCCCGTCCAACTCAAGCCAATGGCTATGATGTAGCCTACCGGATCCCGGCGCTACAGCGCGTGATCCAAACTGGCGGCCGCGTCATTCGCAGCGAAAACGATCAAGGCATCGTGCTGCTGGTTGATCCAAGATTCAACGCGCAGGACAACCAGACTTATTTGCCTGAGCATTGGCAAACCAAAATCATTCAGAGCACCCAAGAACTCGAGGCCAACCTCGAAACATTTTGGCGATCCGGCGCGGACTCGGCCTAATCTCACTCAGCGCCGTTGGGTTAGGTCTTAACGCTGTTTTTTCGATACACTCTGGCCTCATCAAATTACGCGAGCTGCATTATGAAACTAGGGGTAGTCCTGCCACATAACGAAATTGGTAACGACGCCGGCGCGATCCGTGCGTATGCACAGGGAATCGAGGCGCTGGGCGCGCAGCATCTCTTGGTGTACGACCATGTACTCGGCGCTGACGCCAATCGACCTGGCGGCTGGCGCGGCATGTATGACAGTCAAGTTGCTTTCCATGAGCCCCTGACCTTCTTGAGCTTTGTTGCCGGGGTAACCCAATCAATCGAGCTGGTTACAACCGTCATGATTCTGCCGCAACGCCAAACCGCTTTGGTCGCCAAACAAGCAGCAGAGCTGCAAATTCTCTCAGACAATCGCTTTCGACTCGGCGTTGGCACCGGTTGGAATAAAATCGAGTACGAAGCCCTCGGAGTTCCTTTTGAAAATCGCGGCAATCGGCAGGCTGAGCAAGTCGAACTCCTGCGGAAGCTCTGGCAGGAAGATGTTTTTAGTTTTGACGGGGACTTTCACACGGTCAACGCCGCCGGCATCAACCCAAGACCCAGTCAAGATATCCCAATTTGGTTTGGCGGTAGCGCAAAACGGCTGCTCACGCGCTGCGCGCGTCAGGGCGACGGTTGGATGCCGCTCATGGGCGCCAATCAGGCGGCAGCGGATGCCATTGCCTACCTCAAAGATACCCGGGCCAGCCTGGGTTTGCCCTGGGAAACCTTCGGTATTCAGGCGCAAGCACAGTTCGCGGGGGGGTCGCCCGAGCGTTGGGTCGGACACTTTCAAAAATGGCAGAATCTCGGTGCGACCCATATGGCGTTTGCGACCCATAATGCGGAACCCACCAACGTCGACGGGCACCTAAAACGTCTTGAAGATTACTTCCAGATCATCGGTGAGCTGACTGCAGGCGCCGCTTAAGGCATTGATCGCCCTTATGAGCGGCCCTTGGTTGGATGACGCGAGGTCCTAGGTGGCGTCGCCGGCGGGCAGGGGCTGGTCATGAGCGTCTTTAGACGATAACTGCGTCGTCCTTGTCAGACAGTCACGCGGTTTGAGAAACGCCGCAGAATGGGTGCGCGCCATACCAAGGCCGTCATCGCCCGAGGCTTTAAATAAATTTTGCGGCGTTGATAACCCACGCGCCGCGCAGTTTCGAGCGAGCAGGGTTTCAAACCCAAGTGACCAGCCCAATCAAGGCACAAATTTTTACAGGTTATGGCAACCTGACTTGAAGAAAAGGCTGGCGGGTCAGGTGTTATCAGCGCACCAATTCAAACAAGATCATAGCCATTGCAACAGCTCGCTCAGCTGTTGAATTTGGTTGGCTTGCTTGCCATCAACCCCCGGCAGGTACTGCAGGGTGGTCATGCCAGCGGCCTGACCCGCCGCAACGCCCGGGCCGGAGTCTTCGATCACCAAGCACTGCGAGGGGTCTACAATATTGTGTTTGGCTGCCAATAAAAACACATCGGGCGCCGGCTTACCTTGGGCAACATCCTCAGCACTGAAAATCTGGCCTTCAAACAGATCTAAAAGGTTCGCCGCCCGAAGGCTCAACCTGATTTTGTCGTGCGCCCCACTGGAGGCGACGCAGAAGGGGCGTTGCAGCCCTGCCAATAACGCTCTGAGTTTGGGATCTGGCAGCAGATCGGTTGCTAACGACTTGAGCGTTTCGGCCTGCAAGGCATCCCAAAATTCGGGCGGCAAGGGGGCGTCGAGCTGCGCGTTAATGAATTGTTGCGTATCTGGATAGGACCGGCCCGTACAGGCGGCTGAAAGCGATTCGGCATCCACGCAGTAGGGGCGCAGAGCCTGAGTTAACAGCGCATGCGCGAGGGGTTCTGAGTCCACCAAAACCCCATCACAATCAAAAATAATTAGGTCAATATTGGGCATCAACGCGTCCGATCCTTATTTTTGTCGTTAACCAGAGCCAAAGAATGCAAGCACATCAGTCCGTCAAACCATGACAGAAAGACCGAGTCAGTTTAACATGAGAGATGTCTATATCGGCTTATGTTCGCGACTGCTTTCAAGGAAACCGGCCATGCTCTGGCAAACCCAAGACCTCGCCCGGTTGCTGGCGCAAGACCCTCACTGGCAAGCCCCTAAGGATATTGCGGGTATTAACGGTGTTCAAATCGATTCCAGGCAGATTCAAAAGGGCGACTTGTTCATCCCGCTGGCGCCACCCATCTCGGCGCGCGATGGGCATCAGTTCATTGACGCGGCCTTAGCCTCAGGCGCAAGTCTCACGTTATCGGCCCAACGAGCGGACCACCCACAAGTTCTGCCGGTGTCAAGCACCCAGCTGGCGCTTCAAACGCTGGCGCTCGGCGCACGCCGCCGACTATCCAACGATGCCGCAATCATCGCCATTACCGGTAGCAGCGGCAAAACCACCCTCAGAACCTGGCTGCAGCATATCCTAACGGGGTTTGGCCGCACCCACGGCTCTGAAGGCAGCTTCAATAATCATCTGGGTGTGCCTTTATCGCTTGCACGGATGCCCGCAGACACGCAATACGGCGTCTTTGAAGTTGGCACCAATCATCCTGGCGAGATCCAGCCATTATCTGAAATGGTTGCGCCAACCATCGCGGTCGTCCTAAACGTGCTACCCGTACACATCGGACATTTTGCAAGCTTTGATGCGCTGATGCAGGAAAAACTCAGCCTTCGATCTGGGCTAACGTCCAGCGGACAGCTGATACTGCAGAGCGCTCTGTCGGCTTCCGAGCCGGGACCCCATAGCACCTTTGGCACAGCGTCTTCCGCCGATATTCACTGGGAACATGTGGCTGGCGCGCAAGCCGCAATCACGGTTGGTAAGCGGCGCTTTGCACTTGAGATGCCGGCGCTCGGCGCCCATCTGATACCAACCGCCGCCGCCTGTTTGGCAGTGATCCAGGCCCTAGAACTCGACATTCAGACGGCGATCAACCGGTTAGCCTCAGCGCCACTGCCCATCGGTCGCGGTAACGTTGAGCAGATCGGGGGCATTACCTTGGTTGATGAAAGCTATAATGCGAATCCAGAGAGCATGGGGTTTGCGCTCAAAGCGCTGGCAACACGAGGCTCTGGACGATGCCACGTCATTCTGGGCGAAATGCATGAGCTGGGTGACCTATCGCCCTCGGCGCATGAGCGGGTTTTGGCGCTCGGGAAAACACTTGATACCTGTCTTGCGGTAGGGCCCTCGTTCGGTGCGGCAGCCGCGGCAATGAACGTCGCCCAGGTCGATCATTGTCAGGATATCGATCTCACCGACTATGTTTCGAGGCTGTCGGAAGGCGACACAGTGATGGTCAAAGGCTCCAATCAAGTCTTCTGGAAGCACCAATTTATGCAGTCCCTGCGGCAAACGATTGTCGATGCAACTTAATCATGAGCCCGAAATATAACCGTTGTGCGGGCAATGCGAATTGTCTTGAGATGCGCCGCTGCATGAGCGGCCATCACTGACGGCGTCTTTTTGCGCGAGGCCGCCGTGCCGCCTAGTGAGCCGGGATACCGGTCTTCACCTTGACAGCGCATCCCAGTCCGACGACCCTGTGACCTAAACATGAACAGTTGGTCGCTGTGATTGAGCGATGTTCAATGTGCTCGCAGTAAAACCTCAGGCCCATCCAATCTCAATGCCGAGCTGCATCCCCTAACCGCGGTTGACGCAATCTTAGAAGCCGTCCTTTCCGAGCGATAGGCTGCGCGCTATTACCGACCTGAAAATCCTGCGATCGTCATCCGGAATTAATCAATCTGCTGGATATCATGCTGCGACGCGGTAAAGGTTTGATCAACATAAAGACCTTGCTGCTGGGGCGTGAGCTCTGTCATCGAATGCCAATCTATTTGATCGTATCGGGTTCCACTGAAATTACCGGTCAGCGGGTATTTAATGATGTCAAAGTAGGGCGAATAATCGAAGTCGCTCGGGGTGCACAACTTTGGGTTGCGACGATAAAACCTTGCGCTGCCGTCACTTTGGCGCACTACCAACGGTAAGATTGGGAACTGCACTTGACCAAAGGCCTCGGCAATCATCGTTGAGCAGACCGTGGCAGTGCTTTTACCTGTTTTCAATTGAAATAAACTCGAACGCCATCGTCGCGGCAAAATAAACCAAGGAAATAAGAATCGCAGCAAATCGAAAATCTGACGAACATCATAAGCGGCGCCCAGCCGAGAAATCGCATATTCCACAACCCGATCGGCGTCGGGGGCCTTCAGGTCCCGCGGCCGAGCCAAGCGCAGGTGCTGACCTTCATAAAGACGCAATGGCTGCACGATGGTCCCGCGCCCGAGGAAACTCTCGATCAGCAAAGGCTCATCCGCTGGGCCGTCATAGTGGGCCTGAACGGCTTCCCGTAGCATGGGGTTGGCCAGCTGATTGAGGGGGCCGATGAACAACGCCGCGTGGGTCCAAGGCGACAGCGTTACCCAGCGAATGACATCGCTGACTCGAGACATCCCCTCCAAAAGGATGACATCACCCGATTGGGCCGCCCTTGATAACGCGCTTAGATCACAGCGGGGCAAATCTTGCCGTGAACGTTCCGCATTCAAAAACCGGGTGATGAGGTTGGAAAGCCAGGCCATTGTGCGTCTCAAAAAAAGGATTCTGGGAGTTTAACGCATCTTCGTCGACCAAGGCATTGGCTTCTCAGCCCAGTGCAGACATGCCATACTGCCGCTCGAACCTGAGGAAACAAACAACCGAATGATCGTTGACAAATTAGGGCGCCGCTTTAACAACCTACGGGTCAGCCTAACCGCTGCTTGTAACTACGCCTGCACCTATTGCGTCCCCAATGGCAAGCGGTTGATGAAGGCTCAAAACGAGCTATCCGCACCGGACTTACTCAAGATTACCCAGTTGATTCAAGCGGCGACCGGCTTCGAAAAGCTGCGAATGACCGGCGGAGACCCGTTGGTCACACCCAAATTCGAGGCCTTTTTATTGGGCGTCGCGCAGTTACCGCTAACAGACTTCAGTCTGACGACCAACGGTCAGCTCTTGCTCGCCAAAGAAGCGGTGATCGTTGAAAGCGGCATCAAGCGGTTGAATATTAGTCTCGACACCTTAAACCCCCTGCGGTTTAAACAAATCGCCCGCGGCGGCGATCTTGAAACCGTGCTCAAAGGCATCGAGCGGATGCTCGAACTCGGCATTGCCATCAAGATCAACATGGTGCCAATGCGGCAGAGTAATCAACAAGACATCCTGCCACTGCTCGACTACTGCCTAGAACGCGGGATCGAATTACGGTACATCGAACTCATGCGCATGGGGCACCTCAATCAAGACTCGCTCTACCAAAGCGAATTCCTATCGATGCAACACCTGTTGGATGAAATTGGCACGCAATACGATTTTGAACGCACGGATGCGCCCTTTGACTCAACGGCCGTGCGCTACAAGGTGCCAGGAAAGGGCCACTTTGGAATTATCGCCAATGAGAGCGAGCCATTTTGTACCAGCTGCACGCGGCTTAGATTGTCCTCCGACGGCTACTTATATGGCTGCCTCTCCAATACAGCGCGGACCTATGTCGGCGATCTGGTGGATGTTCCCATCGACATCGCGTTGCCCAAAATTGAAGCGATCCTGATGAAAGCGCTTGGCGATAAACGTCTTGCTTTCCAGGGTGAAACGACCGTCATGAAATTCATTGGCGGTTAGTCATCAGGACAATTCGGCCAAAGGATCAAGCCTTATAAGGCAGATCGATAGCACTGGCGGAACCTCACCGGACAGCGTTAGTATCGATGAAGTCTTTACACAAGAACTCTGACCCAGAAACCTAACACAACGAATACGCTCAATTGGAGAAGCCAACATGATGGACCTAGACATACCGGACCGACTCATTCCTGTTCGAGACAAAATCGATCAGTTCGTGAAAGAGCGGGTCGACCCGCTAACCGAAGCATACTTTGATGAGATCGACGTCGGTGATCGGTGGCAATTAACCGATCGTCAAAACGAAATCATGGACGGGCTAAAAGCCCAAGCCAAGGAAGCCGGTCTGTGGAACTTCTTTTTACCAGCAAGCCAAGGCGGCGCAGGGGTCAGTAACCTTGAGTATGCCCATCTGGCTGAAGTCATGGCTCGCAACCCGATTGCGTCTGAAGTCTTCAATTGCGCGGCGCCCGATACCGGCAACATGGAAGTACTCGAGCGTTATGGCTCCGAAGCACAGAAGAAAGAGTGGCTTGAGCCGTTACTTGAGGGCAAGATTCGCTCGGCATTTGCGATGACGGAACCCGGCGTCGCCTCATCGGACGCCACTAACATCTGCACCTCTGCCGTACTCGACGGCGATGAGTGGCTCATCAATGGTGAAAAGCACTACATCTCCGGCGCCGGCGATCCCAGATGCAAAATCATGATCACGATGGTGATCACCAATCCGGACGCGCCAAAGCATCTCAGGCAATCTCAGATATTAGTGCCGATCGATGCAGCAGGCGTCACGGTATTGCGGCCCATGTACGTTTTTGGAAAAGATGATGCACCCCATGGGCACATGCATATTAAATTCGACAATGTTCGGGTACCCAAAGACAACATTATTCTGGGCGAAGGCCGGGGCTTCGAAATCAGCCAGGGCCGTCTTGGACCAGGTCGGATCCATCACTGCATGCGCTCGATCGGTGTCGCGGAGCGGGCGCTAGAACTGTTGTGCAAACGGGCGTTGAGTCGAACGGCATTTGGTAAGCCTTTGGCAGAACTGGGCGGTAATTACGACGTGATTGCTGACAGTCGCATTGAGCTGGATATGTGTCGATTGGCCGTTCTCAAAGCCGCTTATATGATGGATACCATCGGTAATAAGGAAGCGCGTAAATATATCTCGGCCATTAAGGTGGCTGTGCCCAATATGACGCTCAAGGTGATCGATCGTGCTATTCAGATCCATGGCGCCCTCGGTGTATCGCAAGACACGCCGCTTGCCGCCATGTGGACAGGGCAACGAACGCTGCGCCTTGCTGATGGACCCGACGAGGTGCATCGGCGCGTGATTGCGCGGGAAGAACTCAAGCAATACCAGTAACCGTGTGACGTTTGGAAAAGGCCGCTTAGCGGCCTTTTTTTTGGGCCATTGTGATTGGTGACTGATGCTATACTGAAGGCCGACCATCACGTTTTTGTCCTAAAAGTCTGAGCCTGAATGTTCAATCAATTTCATAGCACAAGGTGCCTTACGCTGCTGGTCGTCGCCATGGTTCTTGCAAGCTGTGCCGCAAGCGCCGCTGCTATCGAGCCGGGTCAACTGCCTCGAGCAGAGCCCGCGTTTAGCGCACAAACCTCAATAGGCACTTCGGCGCTCAAAACCCCTGAGCAGCCCAGACAGTGGAACCCGCGCCCAAACGCCGCAACGGATTCCAGAGACGCCGATGCGGGTGAGTCGACCACATCGACAAACCCGTCGGGCATCAGTACGACCACGCAATCTGCGCCTGGCGACGCTGGTGAACCGGTGCCCCAACGCCTTGTCAATAATGCCAGTGAGACAATCAGCGCCCCAGCTAGAGCGCTTTTTGCACGGTCCCAAGATCTAGATGTCACTCAGCCGGTCTCTGTCAGCCAAATACTGGTGCTAGAGCAACCGATCGGGCCGGGTACACGGCTTAAAATAATGGCCTTTAATGCCCTTGGCAGCTGGTACCAGACCACGGACCCCGATGGCCCCAACCATGTTGCGCTGACCTATCCGGAAACCGGAGCCTGGACGGCTGTCATAGCAGAGTCTGCTCGCGGGCTGCAGCGCAGCCTGATATTCGAGCTGACAAGCGGATCCTTCGAGGCGGGGCAAACGCTGGAGATCCGTTACAGCCGTTTGCAGGGCGCTAAAGCGCTCGAAGACCCCCTCACTTTGCCGGTTGCAATGCAATTGCCCAACGCGCCGTCTTGGCAGGTTTTGCCAGGCGAAGCGCGATCCTTCGTGTCCGGACCCGCCATTGCCCTGCAGATCAGCGTTGACCAACAGGTTCAGATCAACGAACCCTTCGATCTGAGCATCCAGCCCATCGACGCACTCGGCAATGCAGCAGAGATCACGATCGAGTCGTTTGATTTGTTATTAAACAATAGGTTATTAAAAGAAGTAAACCTACAAGGTAGCCATTATGTCGCAGCGGGGTTGACGCTTAAAACGCTGGGACGGCATCAATTTTCGGCAAGATCACCGGCTGGCGGTTTGCAGAGCAAGATGGCAACGGTCTGGGCACTGCCCGAGTCGCCGCCGCAACTGATTTGGACCGACTTCTCAGAACGCAGTCTCGGCGCGCTGATAGCGACCTTGCCAATCTCAGCGCAGAACACTCAAAACCCGGCTTCAAGCCTTCTAGACGCCGCCCTAGAACCGCAACGTCCCTCCGTGCAGGGATTGCAGACTGCTCAAGTATCAAGCCGACCATTGATGCCGGATTTAACCGGATCAGGCAACCCAGTGCGGGCTAGCCTTGCTGTGGATCAAGCCGCTCTGGCGAAACCGGCGCCAATGCCGAAACCATTCGACGCAGCTCTAACGCCGATTGATTCGCAGTTAGCGGCGCCTTCAAGCACATTCGCGCCGCAGACCAGTACCAAGGCGATGACCCAAGCGTTACCCCTTGATAACACTTCGCTAGAGTCCGTCGCGCGCGTCGAGGGCGCGCCATCAATCGCAGCAGGTTTTCCAGCGCCGGCAGCAGCCGTCACGCTGGATCAGGAGAGCGAAGACGTGGGGGCGGCAAATAATCAAGGGTTATCAGACACCAGCGCACAACGAATCAATCTTGGCCCGCTAAATATTGGCCCGCTAAATGAAGGCAATACAGCCGCCGAAAACTTCTCGGTTAACGACCCCCGCGGCGCAATAGCGGCGCACTCAGAGACTGCTTACACGAGGAACCAGGCCAAGCCACCCAAGCCGGCCCAGAATGGCTTGTCTGCCCTAATTCAGCCCATCGAGGCGGGCGGCCAATCTTTGACGTTAGTCGCCGGCGACACAACGCTTCGTATTGCACAACCCGAACTGACAACGGATCGACGTGGCAGGCAGGTTGACCTTGTCGAGCAGTTCTCTGGACCGAGTGGCCATCAGTGGCTGAGTCATTACTTTGCAACCTTAGGTCAAACCTTTGGCATCACCAGTCGAAAGACCAGTTTTCAACCCCGAGCGCACCAGCAGGGCCCACAAACCGCCATCGCTGTCAGGCCCGGCCAAACCTGGCTCGAGGCTTTAGCCCGTGGTCAAACATTTGTGACCTCTGGCACGCAAGCGGGTCTCTCATTTTCGATTAACGGCACCCAATTTGGTCGCGCGCCGCATCAAGCGCAGCGCACAGCCGACATTGCCGTCACCAGCAGTGAGCGTCCACTTTGGGCGCGCATCTTTCGTAATGGTGAATTGTTAGCGCAGTTACCTTTTACGTCAGCAAACGACCTTGCCGCAGCGACTGAAGGACTCGAGCGTCGGAAACAGGGCCACCTGTTTCTGTATCTCGAGTCGGACTCAAAACCCTTTGCCCCAGGGGTTACGACCCCAAGGAACGGGCGAGAGTGGCTGGGTCAATTAAGACTTCAGGACCTGACCATCACGGACAGCCGTGCTGATTATCTAGCGGCACTTTCCGGACACCAGCTGTCACAGAGTCCTGATCAACAGCAGCTGGACTTCCTAACCTGGACCCACGGCACCGGCGCGTTGATGCAGCTCGATGTAACCCAGAAACAAACGGCGCCAACACCCCAAACCCCGCGCCGCGACCCCGCAATCGACCTTGAAGGGCAGACGCTGGATGAACCAGGCGAGACGCGCCCCAGTCCCGTCATAACACTGGAACTGGCTGAGGGCTATGAAGATCTAACCTACTTTGATGCAAGCAGACCGCCTGCTGCAACGCCGAGTTTTAACGAACAATTCGATCTTGAGGCTTTGCGCGGGCAAGGCATACGCAGGACGCTCAGCGTCGATGGCTATCTTGATCAAATCAGTCTCTGGTATGCCGATGCAGAACCGGAACTACCGACAGGGGAGACGCCCCCAACGCATCAGATCACTCATTTAGACCGCATGGGGGGCAGGCCGGGCGACTATTACACCTGCCAGGTCCTATTGCGGGATGGCACCAGCTTGTACTCATCGCCCATTTTCGTAGGCGGTTTTGACCCACGATCGTGACGCGATGCAAACCTTTCAGAGTAAATGACCCAATTGAGCCGCACAGCTCAAATGAATCAAACAAGGGCCGCGGGCCGATAGGAGAAGACCATGAAATATTTACACACGATGGTGCGAGTAAACGACGTTGATGCGTCTCTCGCGTTTTATTGTGATGCACTGGGGCTAGAACTCGTTCGGCGCCATGACATCGAAGCGGGC